>Ga0247778_1000521_pt1 | contig 45123 bp, 37 predicted proteins | sample UWRJL049202B5_FD_179939 | JGI IMG/M metagenome (GOLD analysis project Ga0247778, IMG submission 179939) | Plant litter microbial communities from Arlington Agricultural Research Station in Wisconsin, United States - UWRJ-L049-202B-5 | ecosystem: Environmental > Terrestrial > Plant litter >...
CATGGATCCTAGAGGATGGGTTGAAAGTGAGGATATATTAAGGTCTAAAGAATCTAGCTAGGTGGGTAGCAGTCCTTATATACGAGGACTGCTCTTTAAGCGTTTAAACGAGGCTGGGCCTGTGGTGCGGGCGCTACAAGCGCTACAATGCACCTCGCTGTGACAATTTACAAATTATATATATTCTCGAATATTATCCAATAAATAACTAGAATAATTTATAATATCAGCCAAGTACGAACTATAGAAAATAAATTATAATTAATAATATTAAATGAAATTGGATAAAATATCTATAAGAAAAATTAGTAGTATAATATTTGGAAGTTTTATACTTAATTCGTAGTACTCAAGGGACAAATATTTGGTAGTAGTAGACAAATATAGTAGTGGAAAAGGGGGTGTGTTATATGGTTCGCAGATATGTGCCACCTAATATATAAGGCGTTTCCTATAGCCTAGGTTCTTATTCTTTAGTTAATTCTACACTGTGAGCGTGGTAGACCGTGAAGCCAGAATACTCGATACTCCTTAGAATCTAAGGGTGAAGAACTAAGAAAGAGAGAAGAAGTAAAACTAATATACAGGTGACGGTCAGGCGTTACATAATTTATTATGTGACTATAACGCTCCAAGAACCGAACCATTATATACACCAATTGAACTCCCTCCATTTATAGTTGTATATCTGCCCTTACAATAATTATTATAATATTAATAATAAAAATAAATCAGCAAATAATTTGGATTAAAAATATATTATATTAATTTAAATATTAATCGAATAATATTTAAAATATAAAAATTAATTTTAATAATTATTAATTGTCGAAATATATAAAAATATAAATATATTAAATTAAAAAAAATATTATTCGAAAAATTATTGATATTTATTATATTCGATTAAAAAATAATATTATAAATAATTTTATAAAATTATTAAATTATATCAAATTTATTAAATTTATTAAATAATTAAAATTAATTAATATTATTATATATAAATAATTATAATCTTTATATAATCCAAATAAGGACTAATATAGCCCGTTGTTATATAAATTAAAATCTCTAGTACTTAAATATTATAATAAAAACAACTATACTTCCTATCTTTTATATTAACTACTGCTTATACAAGATCTTGCAATAATATTAATTGTAATCAATTGGCTTTCTATTTTTTAATTATTATAAAACAGTTATATTATTATATTTTCGATATGTTTTAATATAATTATTAATATACTTTTATATATACTTTTGATCTAATTAATGGTTATTAATAAATTTAATATAAAAAAAATATCTCGAAATTCCGAATTAATCAATTTTATCAAAATATTAAATAAATATAATAAAAAAATCTTGGGATTGGATAAAATCCAATTTTTTTAAGATTTAATAAAAAAAAAATAAGATTTGTAATTATATTAAAACTTTGAAATTTAAAATTTCTAAAAAAATCAATAATAATAGTTTTTAATAAAATTATTCAAAAAAAAAAATTTATTTTAAAATTTTTTTTATATTATAACAATTATTATGATTACTCTAGATACTACTAATTAAAATATTATAATATAATAAAAAATTATTAAATGTTATTGTTATTTTTATACTATCTACTAAGTATAAATCAAAATTTATTACTAAAATATTTATAAATGTATTTATTACTAAAATATTTATAAATGTATAACTAAAAAAATCTTTGGAATAATTTTTAGAAACTGATTTTTAACTATTTAATATTTTATAATTTTTATTTTTTAATTTTCTTAAAAATCGAAACAGTTTTATCTTAATAATATATAATATTTCGATTTATTTATTCTTGTTTTTTTTCTAATATCAGACTTATAAATACTATAAATATCTCCGAAATAATATTATAAATCTAATTCCAAATAAAACGTTATAAAATAGAATTCTTATTATTTAAATTCTTGATATATTCTGCAATATATATAAAAAAAATATTTTTATCAACTAATTCGATCCAGAAACTATTTTATCTATAAAATTACTAATAATTAGTTTTTCCCGAAATATTTATTATAATATCTAATATAAATAATAATATAACAAAAAATGATTAAATTATACTAGAAGAATATATTAATATTATTAATATAATTTTAATAATAAATTTTTTATTTTATTTTATTAATTATTTACCTATTATATCAAAAATAAAATTCAATAAAGTTAGATAGTTTTTTATAATAAATTTTGGAATATTAATGTATATATTTTTATTTATTTTTGGGATCGATATTAATATAATTTATTAATAAAAATGTTATTATATAATAAAATTTTTTTTATAATAACTCGATACTAAATAATAATTTTTTAATATATAATATAAAAATCGTTTATATAGAAAATAATAAAATTTCGGAGACTAAAAATATTCTTGGGGTTTTGTAACAGAATAATAAATAATAAAATACAAATAAAACAATTATATTTAAAAATTATATAATAAATAATACAATGAAAATTGTTGCGACATGTGAATGGCTGTAGTCCTCGCGTAATCCAAATGGGGACTAGCGTGGTCCGTTGCCATATAAATTAAGGTCTCTAGCACTTAGATATTATAATATAATAACATTATACTCCCTACCTTCCATATTAACCATTGTTTATATAAAATATTGCAATAGATTATAAACCTGGATTCATGATCTAGGAAAATTAGGGAAATTTTAATCTAGGTATTAATTACTTATATTATAATGGTATAAATACCCCAATATATAAAATCAATATTATCTGAAATTGCAATATAATGGTGAATTAATATATAATCGACAAAATTTTAATTCGAATTGCTAAATATATTAAATAATAATTCTCGAATTGAATTAAATAAAACATCAAAAACTATATTAATAAATCGGCAATCCCTCCCTCCAATCTGTTTTTTAATATTGTTAATCAATAATATTTTTAATAATATTATTAAAAAATTAATTATTTCAATTTTTATATCGAGATATTTTTTTCTAAATTACCCCGAATTTGATTGATATATTAAAAATTTAAAAAAAAATTATAATAAATCAAAATTTTATATTTAAAATTTATTTTAAATAAATAAATTTTTAAAATATAATTAATTAATATTTGATGCAGTAAATACTGTGTATGTATGTGTATTAAGAGATGATGGTGCCGTAGGGGCAGGAAGTGAGGTTATTTACATATGTGGTGCCTGAGGCACCGAGGCAGCCACGTCAATACGTACAATAATACCTATACCAAAAAAATGTATTATATCCTTATAATTATTATAATTAGACCTAAAATATATAAAAGATAGATTTAATTGCAATTATAATTGAGACTCCAAATATAGTATTAAATATAAATAAATCTAATTAATTAAAATATTTTAATTGAACTCCAAATAAATATTAATATTACCCAATTTATTAATTTAATTTTAAATCCCTATTAAGGATTCGATCAATAATATTTTTATATCGTTTGTATTATTTCTGAGTTATAAAATAAACTATATTAGTTTTGCCAATCTTATCAATAACCTCGCCAATTTTATTATTAATCAAATATAATTTTTTAATAAGGCCTATTATCAATATTCTAGGTCTAAATTCTTGCTATTAATTAATTTGCTAATAGTTTTTTTTCGGCCGAAAAAAAATATTTATTATATTATTGAATCCGGAAAAAGAAAAAAATCTAATTTTATAAAACTCGAATTATATATTATAATAATTCTCGAATTGACCAATAAAATCGGTTTTAATTATTAATATTATAAATACGCGGAAATCTCGATATAAATAGGTTTCAAATCTTTGATAAATATAAATAAATTAATTAAAAATATTATTAAATCCAACTTTTTGTAAGATTTTGAATATTATATAAACAAATTTGATAAAAGAAATATATTTTTCAATATCACAATAGTGATAATAAAGATTTAAAAATCTAGCAAAAGTTTTATATTGAAAAGATTTAAAATATTTTTTTAACCAGCCAATCAAATATTTTATTAAAATATGAAAGAAAACAAACCGATCGTCAGGCTCGAATTCAATTATATACCAAATTAAAGCATTTTTATATAAATATTGATTCTAATTGGCTAAAATTAAATTTTCTTCCTTAATTTTAATTATATTTACAAATTTATTTGCGAATAATATTATAATTTTATAATAAATTTTGTCCCTAATTATTATCTAATCGTTTTTATCATATTCTGATTCGTTAAGATAAAGATCGAAAAAGCTAACTTTATTAAGGCAGAAAGTTATATAATCTAAATAAAATAAAAGGGGTTCAAATTCGACAAGTTATAATTTGCTAAAAGGAGTTTATTATTTTATAATAAAAAAGGAAAATATAAATTGGGATTAAAGTTTAATTAGGAAAAAATATAATTGATTGGAAATAAAATTAATTAAATAATCGATCTGGATGTTAAAAAATCTAATTTAAATTATAATAAAAATACTATCATTGGCAGGAAATTTATATTATCAAATTATTATATTAATATTTGAAGTAAAAATTTAAATAATTTCGTCAAAATTAGGGGAAATTATAAATTATCGATTTATTATTTTACTAATTTTATTATTACATCTAAAAAAAGAAAATATATCGAAAAACCAAATAAATAGATCGATGATTCATTGGAGGCTATTTGTTGTATTATATTGAAGATAATTATTAATAAATAAATTATTTGAAAAAAACTTAATTAAGCAAATATAAAATTATAAAATTGATGTAAATATAAGTACCGTCGTAGGAGAACTAACGTATCAAATAAGGTTTCGCAAATATATTTAGAGATAGATCTTGCAGATCATTGTTATTATTAATATAATAAATGTTGTATATGTATATATATTAAGAGATGATAGTATTGTAGAGGTAGGAAGTGAGGTTATTTACATATGTGGTGCCTGAGGCACCGAGGCAGCCACGTCAGTACGTGCAACACTATGCAAGATATTGCAACAAAAATAATTATAATATTATTTATTTTAATTGTTTATTTTATATTAAATAATATATATTTATTATTAAATTCTGTAATAATTTGCTAATTTTTTGTTAATAAATTTTTAATATTAATTATAAATATAATATTATTAAGTTTTGAATTCTTAACGTTTTTTTTATAATAATAATTATAATTTAAATAAAGAAATTGTTAATTTATTTATTAAAATCAACAAAATCGCAATATTATTTTAATTTATTTAAATATTTTATTAGAAATAAATATCAAAAATTTGGATTTTTTTTATAAATATAAAATGGAAGTTTTTTATAAAATTTCGCCAATCTGTAGAATGCAGGGGGCAATATTAATAGTAGGCGAAATATTCAATATTACTGTAGTAGCGGAAAAGGGGGTGTGGCACGTGGTTCGCAGACACGTGCCACCCAGCTATATAAAGGGTTTTCCTGTACCTAGTTCTTGTTCTTTAGTCAATTCTACACCAATTGAACTCCCTCCATTTATGGTTGTATCTATGCCCTTACAATAATAATTAATACAAAAATCAAAGTTTTATTTTATATATTATTTTATATATTTTTTGTAATTTTGTAAAAATATAATAATTATATTATTATAAAAACTTTTTTATATTAATATAATTCTCGATAATTAAAAATATAAATATTTTTTTTATTAATAAATATATCTACAAATATATTTATAAGAATTATTAAATTACAAAATTTATATTATTTTTCTTATTTTTTTATTTAATTTATTTAAAATTAAATATCTTATAATTTTAATAATATATTTTATATTTTTTATATTAATATTTATTATTTTGAATTTAATTTTGTAATATTAATAATATATATTTTTCAAAAATCTTATATTATATTATATTATATTATAATTAATTGATTTTTTTATTTAATTTTTTATAAATAAAATTATTATCGATTCTAGATTTATTTTCAGAAAATTTATTTTTTAAGATTATTTTTATTTATTTATTTAAATTTAATCTTTTCTAATATCTTTTTGTTTGTTCAATATTTATAATTTGTAGAATTATATATATATAAATATAAATATCTAGAATAAAAACGAAAAAAAAAAAAGGTTTTTTTGAAGAAATAAAAAAAGAATTAGAAAGAAGAGAAAAAAAGAAAGAAATATAAATAAATAAAAATAAAAAAGAATTAATTATTTATAAAATATATAATTTTAAACAAAATATAAAAAATAATTATTATTTAGAAATAAATATATAATAAAAATAAATTTAAAATTTCTAATTAGGAAAAAAGATTTTTTCAAATTTTTTATTAAAATAAATAAATAGACTTAAATTAGGCCTAAGTCGCCTGAGTAAAAGCGGCGCGGGGTCACGTGGGACAGAGCGTTGGGAGGCGTCGAGATTCCGGTCAAGAAACAGCCCGTTCTCACACGCCAAGCCTCACATTAAGAAATCTTTCTTTCTTTCTTTTTTTTGGCAAGGTTGAGCAGAGCTAAATTGAAACAAAGTCACATTATATTTATAAATTCAATACCTATAGATATCATGTACCTTGACACTTTCCCGTTCTCAGGAAATTTCGTCCAAGTCTTCAAGGATCTGTTGCACACGACAGTCTGGAGCGCCTCCGTTATTTTCCATACAAGTGTTCATCGCTTGCGCCAGAAGGGCTTCACACTCGTCGTATTCATGCCATCGTGATAGCATTCTCACCAAGTGATGAAGCACGTAAATATCGTCCCGTGTTGGGAATTGTTCACCATTACATATGTTGCCACGCAGCGAGGCACTTTCATAAGCCTTTTCGGCGCCTTGAAAATCCTCTTTCTTTTCAAGAACAAGTCCGAGTCTATAGGCGGCCCACACAGAGTTATGACTGTACGCATTGATATGTTCGTAGTGATGTAACAATTGGCGCTGTAGAAGCTCCGCCGCGTCAAATTTTCCGCTTTCTAGCAACAGTGACTGATACAACTCCTTGATTTCCAAGGCCTTTTCGTTATTAGGTCCAAGGCTTTGCTCAAACTCGGATAACATAAGACCGAAGGCAGTTTCGCAGACTTCGTATTCACCTTCAATGTGGGTTATTGAGACACAAACCAGAGTTATCGGATTATTATGGCTAAGAGTGGTTGAGGCTATGTCTGAAATGTGAGTCCACAGAACTTTAAAAAGCTCCGGTGTTGCAGACTTGTGCCATCTTTGAGCGAAGCGGAGGAGAAGCCGAAGAATAGACTTATCATTGCTCTTGAACAATGACCTAACTGAATCTGACGCCTCATGAAGCATGCGCCATCCTTCCTTTGGCTGGCCTCGTTCGATTGAAGTCAAAGCTGCGTCAACTTTGTTGCAGAAGATCCCCGAGGAGATATGGTCGTCATCAACGACACAATGAATAGCGAGCTGAATATATGATTCGCAGTATATCTTCGTTTGTAACAAGAGGATCCCGGTATGTCTATGCGATGGTGGTGTGGCCAATGATTTCACTGGCTTCGAGGAGAGAGCTAGGCTTTTTGGAAGATCTTCTAATGCGATTTGAGAATTTCTCGTAAGCTTCATGTCTTTGGTCGTTTGAGCCAGATGTATTCGTTCTGCCGTGGTGTGGTTCTTGCTAAGTCCCCACTCCTTGATCCTGTGCTTGAACATTCTTTGACTAGCAAATAGTCAGCAACTTGGTCGGTTGAAAAACAATAAGGTGTAATAGTAGGCGTGGCTCTGCTCGCTTCGCTCACACAGCGAAGCGAGCAAAGAAGGTGGACAAACTATTACGGCAAATTTAGAATTGATAAGACTCACCTGGCTCGAAAATGATACTGTTCTTTCATGATATTCATCACTTCTCTTAACGTCTTATTCTCGGCTTTGTAGAGTCGAGTGAAAATGCTTCGGTAAACCCGCCAATTTTCAGTTGTGGGAGGTTGATTGGGTATTGGTAGATCCCGATCTACAGGTTGGCGTGGGCCAACGGCTGCGTGCACACCACGACTTCTGTCGTTGGGCTGGATCGCGGACTTGGCATGGGAACTTGGAGAGAGTTGCTCACGAACCAACAGCTGTTCCCAAAATGGAGCCTCGACCATAGAATCCATATTTTGACCCCCAATGATACCATTTGAAGGTATTGAGGGGTTGAATTGAACCTCTTGAAATTGAACGAGGTGTTCGCCGCCATTGGATTGATTCGTACCCTGAATGTGATGAAGGTCGTGATGAGCTTTTGTCAAGACGTCATCGGAACTCGTTGAGGATTCCATCGCAAAATCCACTTCTCCATTGACAAATTCATCGAAGTCATTTGAGGATATCCAAGAGTCTGTTGTGGGCTGTAGAGCATAGCCAATATGCGTGCAAGTTTGGCTTTGGTTCATGATGCAGATTAAAGGAAGCACAGCGTTATCACACTGTACTAAGAGGCCCTTGGGATCGAATGAGAGCGATTCAAGAAATTGTATTTTGAGACCAGCTTTGTCAAGCGAGGATATACTGTGTTTGGGGCCCACGATTGGAGTCTGAATGGAGCAAAGCGTTCGAGAGCGGGTTTATCAGTATTTAATATGGATGGAGAGCTTCAAGAAAATGCTCTGCCTTGGCATCCATGCGAAGTACTATGCATGCGATACATTTGATCTTCCATGAGATACCGACTAAAAACGTCGGTGAAAGGGACCGCGCATGCGTGTCAGATCACGTTACGACACAGTGCCCAGCTAACCCTTGCAAAAAAGGACCGTACATTAGTGCGAATTCATGGCCCGCAGCAAAATCTAACCACATGTCTAGATTTCAATGCGGGTTCGACTGGGAATTTGCAAGCCACACGCTGTAAGGGACTTCATCCTGTGAGCTTGTTCGATGAAAAACCCACCAGGGAGGCATATTACTCAGTCGGGTCTCCGACCTTGCCGACGCCCGGACTCCCCCACCCCTTCCAGAGGCAAATTAGCCCATCAAATCAAAACTCTTGAAAAACTTGAAGCAAGTCGCTAGCTCGCCTTTGAATCTGGTAGGTCAAGCAATGGGCTTTCAATCAAAAGGTACTTCGCAGCTTTCTGTGATATTGATTGATCTAACCTTAGTCATATCTTGGAAAACCTCTAGATCATTGATATGGAGCTCATTCGGCGCAATGCGGATGACTGGTCCTGCCCATTAGAGTAAGCATAAGAGCTCGAGGCTGTTTTGGGGGAAATCCAGTGCAGAGGAGAAGTACCCAGTCTTTCATGTTGTTGCTTGATCTCGAAAAGGAGCTCGCCTTCGTGATGAAAATTTCAGTACCATTCGTACGTGAGGTTTAATATCAGTCAGAAAAGCAATTATACCTAAGTAGAGACTAAAGGAGACGCCGAACAGACCATTATTTAGAAGCAGCAGCAATAGGAGAGCCAGGGTAACGCGAGAGGGGATGGAAAAATATTCTGTAAGTCGCTTTGGTGATCCAGAAGAGTATGCAGAGTCCAATCAGAATTGCAATTGTCCGTCCGGAGCACTCACGCCAAGCATAGAAGCTTGAGTTGTATGAGTGGTGCGAGTCCATTTTTTTGGACTGGGCGTTGTACAGCAAGAATTGGGAAACTGATGATAACCAAGAGTGGTCAGTCCTATCTAATCTGTCTATGCACAGCTCAGACTCTGTCCATCAAACAATGTTAGTGTATGTTGTTGCGGGTGATCTCAGATCTCAGGGAGTTGGTCTGCGGTCAGCGCTACTACAGTGTTGGTGGCTCATCTGGAATCAACTAATTCGCCTGTTGCAACTATACAGGGGTGTGCAGGCTGTATCTTCGTAACCCAGGTCGTATTTATTTACTGCAACTGGAGGTTCAATGAATCAAGAACGAAAAGTGAAAAGAAAGTCCCAAGTTTTCAATCTGGACGTGAAATATCTTCCTAGCTAATCGAGGATCCATATGCCAATGAAGTCTACAATGTTTCAAGCCGTTACCCCCGTAAGCTCGAGCCGATAATCCAAGCCTTTATTGAGATCAGCCGTGAGCTTGAAGGGATCGTACAGAAGCAAAGCGTTCGGTGTGTTAGCTACCACCAAAGTTGCTTCCTCTCCACTGGCAACGCTTGCCTGAATAGTCCCATTGACGAAGTCTAAATACCGCACAACACCATTTGCAGCAAGGATACCTAATGTCGCAGTGAAAGGCGAATTACTCGCGGCCGTCACCGAAGCAGTGACGGCTCCGGTGCCTTTGAGAGGGATGATGTTGGCTCCCATATATCTCGGCTGTCTGGCCGCCTTGACTCTGTATTTTCCACCACCGAGAGAGTCTAGGTTCGCATAGTTGAAGTTCTTGCGATTCTTCTGGAAGAGTGCCTGGGCTTTCTTGTGTCCAATATCGACATATGCCATGCGAGCCCAGTACCGGCCCACAGCAGTCTGAATTCTCGTTGGCGAAGCCAGACGCTCGAGGACATGCAGGGGTGTCTCATTGCTATTGCGACTATACTTTGTCCACACGCTTGGAAAGATTGACCAGCCTAGTCCAGCGTAATTATCGGGGTTATTTGTTAGGTAGGTGAAAAATGGCCAGGCCTGATAATAGTTCCCTGAATTTTGAGTTCCATCCACCATAACCTGAAATGAGTCCCCGATGACTTTATTGAGGTCGATAAGAGTATCGCCTTCTGCTTGACCGTATTTGGCTCTCCCATTGGCACATACAGACGATGTCAAGTATGTATCTGCGACGAAATTGGCAATTGTTTCCCACCAAGCCCCTGTGCGAACTTGATCGATCCAGTACTTCTCACAGTACGTAAGTGCGTGACCAAACTCATGAACGAAGATAGACGGCGTGTTCAGATACTGCGTAACGATGTTCAAAAATGCGAGGCCAGTTGCTGATTCGGTTCCGGTGTTCGCGGCAGCTCCTGAAATGCCGCCGACGTTGTACACGTTGAGCTTGTAATATGGACCAGCGTCATTCAAATTGCCCTTTGAGTCGCCGTTGTAGCTGAGGCCGGTCGACCGCCAGCCAAGATCTTCAACGAAGCAAGTGTATGCCGCTTCCAAGCTCTTGAAAGTAGAATTCGCAACGGTGACAGATGTGTAGTTGTACATCCGAAAATGTGGCGAGTCCAAGTATTTGTTGCCACCACCACCTGGAGTTGCATTCGGTGTGAACTGGGCTGGGGCTGTCTCAACTAGCTTTTTAGAGGGGGTTGGTACTGATAATGCTTTTGAAATAAATATACTGTAGATCACAAAGAGCTGCACAATAAGCGTCTTGCTGTTTTTGTGGACCATGGCGCTCAATGTCCTTGCAGACACAGGTTCAAAAGCAAAGAAATGAAATATCGCTTTTTATTGTTCTGAACTCAGACCCCACTTGTTGTAGTCTCAAATGCCGATTTGTTTCGGCTACAGTAAACTGACGAAGCAGCCTGTATATATCGTCACATCGACGGATTTAGCCTCAGATACAATCCGGAGTATCTGAAGCCGAATAACACAGGGTATTAAATGCGATCATAGCGACAATAGTAGACTTTCCAAAAAAGACTTTCAATATTTTTCACACATGCCTTCCCTGTCCTGAAATCCTTCAATATCCTGGATCGTTAGGACATAAATGCTTCGGGCTCTTGAATCCCTCCATATTCGCAGCCTTGATGAAGTTTTGCGTCTCAGTCAAGTCGCCCTTGCAAATAGGTCCACACCAAACCGGTCTGCTATCGTGTCCATAAGCCTGCAAGATATACTCTTTGTCGAAATAATTCGAACCAACTGCACTCCCGACATCGCAAACCGGAATAGTGAACGTGCCCTCCCACGAAGGCCCCTGAGCACCTGGGTTGCGCCAGCCTTCTGCTAAGGCTGATTTAGCGCGGTCGGCAGCCGTACTGGAGTTGTAGTTGAATCCGGCAACGTTGTAAGAGTCGAGGGAAGAGTTGATTACGTCCTAAGTTGGAGTTAGTTATGAAAAAAGAAGAGGACCAGAAACTCTTACTTGGACAGTAACACCAGCCCAGTCACCCTTCCCAAGCTGGTCCCCACCTGGAGGAGTCGCTACCCAACCCCATTGATGAGAAGTAGTTGAGATGACGTCATTTTCTTGCCAGTAGTATAGATACCATGCTTTACCATCACGACAGACGGTGTAATCTCCTGGGCCACTGCCAATGCCCTGGTTATCACCGCAAGCCCCACCACCCATAATGAAGATCTTCTGGGTCCTCCAGAGAAGGTTGATAGCGTTACCCACCATGAAGTTATTCATCATGTCAATAACGGCATTCTTGTCAACGCCGGGGAAATTGACGAATGCTCCTTCTCCCACGTATGCTTGGATGTTGTTGTCTTGGACTTTATCGCCATGCATTAGCTGATTGTTGGTCGATGTGAAAGCTTTCATTGAGGCTACGACGATGTTGCCGAGGATTCCTCCTAGGTCGGCGGATTTTTTGAATGTGTCATCCTGGCTGGTGGAATGGTTAAATGGTTTCTAAATAATTAGATCGGCAGGCTTACTGAGTTCCGACCAACGGACCGGCTGCCCCAACTGCACCTCCAACAATGGCGGATAATGCACCACCAGCGGCTCCAGCCCCGCCACCTGCAAGGCCAGCAAACGAAGCACCGACGCCGACAATAGTGGACATCAGGTTGAGCATCTCCTTCAGCACAACAGCACTCTTGTCATCCTTGTCCTTGTAAAATGTCGTAGCCCATGAGTCTTTCTTCAGCGCCGCAGCAATAGCACTGACCTCAAATGCCTGGCTCAGGCCGTTGAAGTAAGAATGCAGACGGTTCACGCTCTCAAGCACGTAATAAGCAGGCCGTATATCCTTGCCTTTGTCGTTCAGGACCCTATTGTCACAGAGGTCGAAGTCACAGTCGCTGGGTGAGCCATCGTCACGACATGACCAGTCCGGGTTGCCGATCGCCCATTGTCCAAATGCACCTGCGAAGCCATTGGTGTTGCTAGAGATATCGCTTGAATGATTGGTGACCCAGCCGCTGAGCCACTGGTCGACGTTGTTCTTTTGCCAGTCTGCCGGGGTCTGGCCGTAGAATTGGGACACTGTTCCGCAGCGACGGTGGACGTTGAGAGCTGGGGAGGTGTCTGTAGTTGGAAGCGCGAGAATCAAAGAGCCAAAAAGAGGGAGAGAAGCAAGATGAAGTGGGAAATGCATAGCTGCAAACAAGAATGTATAGTCTAAAAGAGAGAGAGAAAATGGAACTGAGGGAAAAGAAAGACTTCTTGCATTCGAGATACAGTTTCTTTAATACTACAAAGTAATGGACCTCGAATGTAATTTCTTAAGCATGAAATCCTATGCCCAGATATTGGATCATCAGATAGCCGTTCTATACATAGTCATCTGCCAATCCCATGAAATAAAGAAAAGCCCTAGAGCCTCATGATGTGGGAATGGGAATTGCCGATGATGACAGCACGCCATGGATTCGGATCCTCCTTGGCCCCCGCAGAGCTTGATAGAGGAGGTGTTTCTCGTTCGTCGATGCAGGCCCACAGCCTTACAATCTTGGCGGACAAGAGGGGTAGGTAGAGGCGTCGCGCAAAGCCGCTTGCAATAATGCGGCTGTGCTCTGCGGTCATGAAGGATGTAAGGATGTATGTCGGCCGACCGTCAGGAAATGATTTGCGGGATCTAGCGGCGACCTAATTGAATACGAGAGGGAAAGCTGCGGCTCGGAGATCATCGTGACAACACAAAGCGAGCTAAGTCCACTTTCGGCAACTGTGCATGTGCCTCTAGAACTCCTTGCTGATTATTGCGCCTCCACCTTTTCATTCAAGACAGGTCTGTGTTTGAAGAACATACCAAAATGCCAAAAAAGTTTTGGGTACATGCCCCTGACATATTTCGGATGAAGGATCGAAGCTTAAGTAAGAAGCTTATCTTGGCGTTGATCCCAAATCTTGGCACTTCAGCCCCAGATCCTTCAGTATCCACTATCGCACAATTTCCCTATTTCGATGACTTGATTTTTCTCCCGTATTTAAACTTTTCGCTGTGAAATGACCATTGGTAATGGATGGGAGATCGTCGGGGCAGATTTAGAGTGCTACCAGAAGATGAGGTTGTAAATATCCGAATTCTATTCAACAACACAAGGCACCTCCAGGGCGGAAGCTTTTGGTAATAGCCCAATAATAGTATGCGGGCTTGTCTGTAGGACGCTTTTAGGAAATTCTATAGTCATTTAGCTCTTGTTATCTCAAAGCGAAAGAAGATTCTCAAATCGCCAATACCCGGCAAGGCTTGAAATTGTCCTCCACGTGCTTCGGCGGATTCCAAATCGCAACATCCAAATCCAAGCAAGTCTGCTCCAACAAGAGAGGGTCTTATGTGTCTTGACTTTTATGATCCATGACCATATGCCAGAACAAGGATGCCCGAGTCCGAGTTGGAACTCTAAGTCGTTTTTCTTCAGCTAATTCGAACTCTAATTCGGGGATTCTAAATTATAATGGATTGCTTAATTAGGCAATCCGCAGCATTTGGTTTTTTATAATTCGCAAATATGAACCCAATTGAAAACCTATTTTTCTAATTCAAACTCAGACTCGCCGAGTTACGACTCCACCCGACCCGGGTCTGACTCCAACTTGGGTATCCTTGTGCCAGAAAGACGATTAAAAAGTGAGATCTAGCATCGCTTCTTTGAGCTATGTGTAATGCCCCACATCTACACATTTCGAAATTTAGCAATCATGTCTCCTCTTTCTCGCTTTCTTCGCAAACTCTTCCATCCTCCTCAATTTTTTGCAACCATCCCTCTCTCTTCCAACTCCCAGCATACTCAAGCTCAATCCCCAAAGGCTTGATCTTATCCTTGGCTTCATCCATCAAGTCCCACGGCGAGACGCACACGGCGAGCTCTTCCCGTGTCTGTGGGCTACTATACTCATCTGGACAAAACAAGATCTCAATTTTTCTCAAGGCCGACCTCTTTTCTGCAGCTAGCTCGGCAAATCTCAGAAGCCATTCTTTCTGTTCATTTCCAAAATCACTCCATGATTCGCTGTGTTGATCAAGAATCCTGAAGTCCCAGATGAAAGTATGCAATCGCGGGGCTAATAATGAGGCCGCTGACACCTCGGGGCTCTCTCTATATGCCCAGTGGGATAGATTCAGAGTCTCAAGATTCGGAAAATCTAGCAAGCTAATCGATGTGTACCCTGAAGTTAGGCTGCCAATCTCGAGACTTTTGAGGGTGTATTTATGATCAGCGAGGAGCCATTGGAACATGTCGAGGCGCCAGGGGACAGGACATGCGTGTATCTTCTCAAACACGAAATGTTCCAAAGCTTTTGGTAGTTTTAAAAGTTTTTGGAGAGCTTCTGGTTTTTCTCCGAAGTCGCTGACGACTAGATGGGTAATATTAGAGCTGCGCTCGGCATCCTGGCTGGGGGTTAACACATCATCCCCTGAGCTTGGATGCACTTACTTTGGAAGGCGGTACCCATAAAGGCGACAAGTTTACAACCGATGGTCCGCCAGGGCCATGCAGAGTCAGTGTTGTCAAATTTGGCGTCGTGAGAATAAGGTCGCAGACCGGAGGCATCCCCAGAGTCCAATCCTCTCTTGAGAAAAGCAGACTTTTGAGGCGGGGCCAGTTCAGGACGGCGTTGCTGATCATGGGCCAAGTCGAAAGATGTTCGTATCCTCCATGTATCATAAAGGAATCCACATTTGGGAGCCAGCCTAGAAGTTCCCTCCCAATCTCAAACTCGGTGTCTGAAATATTGCCGCTGACACCCCAGTCCACATGAACACCCAAGGCTCTGACCATGGATCCCAAAGCTTTATTGAATTTCATTGTTCTGTGTAATTGCCTCACGGCCCGACATGGTGGAGCTAGCATGTGCTGACCGATGTGTATTGTTCTGTACATCAGAGGCTGCACAATACGATGGAACCGCTTTGACACCCCCGAAAGTGCAAGAGCGGTCTGGTAATTGGTGTCCCCCCACACATTGCTGCCTTTAATAGCATGAATGAATATCTCATCAAATAGCTCATCCGAAATTCGCGTAATAAATGGTGTGCTTGTGGGGGATGCTTTTTGTCTGCTCCCTGAGACCGAGGATGACGTCGACGCTGGCAGAATGCAAAGCTGTCCATCTTCGGAGGAGCCGAGAAGTGACTGTTTCCGCGGTGCATTATTTCCGAGAGACGGTCGCCCAGCGGGGTCAGTGCGGCGGCAACTGAAGCAGCGAGTCATTATTGATGGTTCTGCTGTTTACGAATTGTCGTGAGAGCTGTTGGAAGTCTGTTGTCGGGGGTTCGATCCCTAGCGTGTGAGCTGCAGACGCCGAGGTTTACCCGGTGGAGAAATGACTTGCAATGCAGTGATAAGGAAAGCAACGTTTCAAGCTTGTAGCTGCGATAATCCTTACCAGGACCAGGAGCAGATCCAAGCTTTGTTTGTTTGAGCTTGAAGAATTCTGCACGCTGAACATTTTCTTGAACATTTACCCCTTGAATTATCAAATTAGGCAGGTCGCTTAAATTCCAGGGACAGGCCCGGGGTTGTATTCAAGACAGGTCTTGAGGAGAAAGGTAGAATCGAAAGCCTGCATTTGTCAACTAAGATAACGTATTGTTTCTACTATGAGAACGACCCCCAATTACTATGTTGATAGCTATATACAGACTCATTTTACAAGCAGCGCTTGTATGAGTAAGAAGCTAGACATAGTCTAGTTTTTGCTTAATCATAGTGCGTCTAAAGAACGACCGGTACAAAATGGCCCTTCAAGCTGCAGAGCAAAATTTTCATTTGGATATTGTGATAATACTCAGGAAGTGCTGTGAAGAGGCGTTGAGGCAATGGAACGAGTCTAGAATCAACTTTGTTAGTGCCGAGGAGGCTGACACCGAAGAGCACTGCTTCGCGAACAGTACACATATTGGTAGAAGACTCCGCGTCAAGAATCCAAAGTACAGATTCTCACATTTTCAGATTCTTTTGCTTTTGTGTTTTTTTATTATTTTTATTCTTTCTTTTTGGTTCAGGGTTGGATGAACGCTTGAGCCAAAATTATGAGAATATTTTTCACATAATTTGACGAACGCTGTATATCGTGGTAGTTTTTAGAGGAAGCTTCAATTAATTCCATTCACTTTCTGACAGTAAATATCTAAGAGGAAGAGTGAAAGTGAAAAAAATACAACAACCAATGGCAGTAACGCAAAACCATACAACAGGAGGTATTCACTGGTAGTGACCTACATAACTACTAATCTGCTGATCTTAGGCTTGTATATGGCAGAGCGGACGGGATGCCTTAGTATATGGTCGTATATAAGTGCACTAACGTCTGTCCCTGCGTGCCGAAACGCACCCCGTAACGAGAAAAATCCATAGTTTCATAATCACAACTTTTTTCTTAGCAGAACTATGAATTTGAGCTTAAAATATTACTTTCTTTAATGCAGTAGTGAATCAGGTGACTGGATCTCATCAGGTGATCTGGCTGGATTCAAGATCTGGCATATAAATGCAAGATCCTTTTTAGATAGAAGAACAACCAATACAAGATTTCTTCTCTTTATTATTCCGTTCACACCGCTATTAGAAGGGATGCGGTATATTCTATTTATTGTTTAGCCTTTTCATTAATTATTTCCCTCTAAGGAGACCACTTAGCAAAAAGAACATAACTGTGATTGGTTGTGCTATCGATCATGTCGATCACGCTATTGATCACTGTTTCGGTTGTACCTCTATGCTTAATTACGACTATTAGAGTCTCTTCAAAATTCGGAGCGTTTAAAGAAAGGTTCCATATCAGAAGAATATGGCTCCAATACTTGAAGACACTCAAAGGGGAAATGATGCAACCCGGGAATTTCTCCGATGTGAGGAGAGGGATGCATAGATGTTTAGAGCGCTGTGGTTATATGATCACGTGACCTAGACGCTAGTGCCTATATCCTCATCTACTGTAACCTAACTAGAACTACACATCTACACACGTCATAACACACTACTAGGGGACCCCTTTTAATGTATTGTGATCACACCTGTGATACCAATAATAAACGCCACATACTTTAGCTTCATTTTGTGCTTATTAATATGCATTAGCCTGGTTATCTTATACTATATAAAATCCGGGCTCGCTATATTTTACTCAGCCACTACTTCTAAGCCTTGTCATGCGTGTGGCGTATGTTCCTAGCTTACCATCTATAACAGCCGTCGCTATCCGATCTGCAAATAGTAAGGTATGGTCCGTTGTCACATTTTTGACACCTCACTGTGCATAATCACATGGTTGCTGGTTAAAGGAGTAATATTGAGGAAATTCAAGGCCTCTCATTACTGTAACTTTGATTCACTACTACATTTCTATTTTACAAGTCTCAAGGTCGCAACCAAATAAAAGTACTGCACGAGGAATACCTAGTATGACCGACCGCAATTGGAGTGCCAGTACGGGGGAGGCAGAGCAGTTTGAAGCAAGTATCGATTGATTGAATCATACGTGACCAATCAATCACTCACGATACTATCACTATGGTAGGACAATATGGACAGAGCCAGTCAGGTACTGGCGTAAGGCGTGCCGCCTAGCGTGCCTAAATCACACCACGCTCTTGCAGATTATCATGGCAATGTCTCCCGTTCAATTCGCTACGATCTACAACTCAAGTGCGGGGTATGCTGATCCGTTTGGTCTGGTACTCCCACACCTCTAGAGATTCAAGTTCATAGGCTGAGAGGAAATCAAGGTCGGTCTGAATTGCAACAATTAAAATCGTAGAAAATCCCCAAGTTTCGCTCCTCTGAAGATGCTACGACCTCAGCCATGGCACAACGCAGAACCCAACGACGAACGCCGCGACCAACCTGGTCCATGTTTCCCTTGATGCACGATAATGTGTCCCGCTTGCTTTCAGTCGATGGCCTTCATTTCACTTTCCATGATCGTGACGATGATATTAGCTGTACCAAAGCATACGATACATGTATCATGGGTCGCTTCAGCTGTGACAACCAAAAATGCCGGTCGAAGGGATGGGGGAGCAGGAAAATCGCTATCACTATTCGCATGTACGAGGGCAGACGATATAATGCAAGGGTGTACTTTCAACGCTGTAAGGCGTGCAACTTGTTGGGCAGGCCAATCCTAGACGATTCGTACGCAGACCGGGTCACCTATCGTCTTAAAAAGTGGTGCGGAATTGAGTTGGACCCTCCGGAATTCTCGGGCCAGAGCAAAGGTCCACATGAGAAGGAATTCTGTGAAGGTTGCAGGGCTGGACATTGCAGCGAGGGCAGCCGGATCGATGAATTGGTTCGCAACTTTTCAAGCTTTTCACTATAAGGAATATGAGGGATTGAGAGATCAACCTGTGGATTTCAGGGTCCTAGTTTTGCGTGAACGTAGCGTGCGAGTGGATCGTGCCACTCGCGACTACTAGTATCTTACTCAATTTGGTGATCAGAATAAATTGATAGAGAATATACAGAGCTTTTCACCCTCTCTCTTAGCTTGTGAAAGTGTTAAAGGTTAGTGACGATTACTTGTACCGTCGCGATGACAAAGCTTGGACCTCTACTGTGGCAGCAAGTAGAACAGGGTAGAGTTGCTAGAAGAGGAGGGCATCTGTGACATAAGGATTGCGCGGGAATGCTTCGACGCCTTCCAGATCGCAGCAGTGGTCTGGGACAAAGCCCGAGCCAAGGTCTTTGCGGAGTATGTGGTTCACAAGGTGTTTTCGGGTTATGACAATCCACCGACCATCGCCTTCAAGCATTTCGCTCAGCAACCTGTGGATTCCCCCCTGTACGGTAAGGAATTTGGTTATTCGGACGATAACTATCCGGAGAGGAACTGGAGAACTGGCTCTGGAATACGGACAGATGGTCGGGTAGAAGGGAAGGGTCTTGGACGTCACTTGAATACACGGTAGAAGAGTTGAGAAATCTGCTCACGTTGAATAAGAGTAGGCTGCAGGAGGAAGGTGACTGCAATAGATGGGCACTGCTTTATTGGAGACACCGGTCTAGATCCTATTTAGGTCCTTCGTCCCACTCTAATACCTATCCTATTTGCATGTAATAGAATGGCTTCTTACGCTTTGCTGCAGCTCTCAGCTGTTCTAGCACTCTTACCTCTTTAGGATAATCTGAATGATCTTTGGCGAGGCAATAAGAGTCAACTTCGACCTCCTCTTCCGCCCACAGTGATACTATCTGGACGTTTCCTGATACTGCACTACAAAATGAAGCATCACGATAACTGAAACTAGGTTGAAACACATCAATCTAGCAGTACGGGACGAATCTTGCCCGTTGTTCAGGGCCTTTCCCACTAAACCTATAGACCGCATTAAGACCAGGTTTCTCTGAACCGCTTTATGCTCTTCTCGGACACCAGCTGGGCGGTGTTGGTTGATTCGGCCTCTTGTAAGAGTGTGGCAAGCTGGACAAACTGTTTTTCTATATTCCTCCCTTCTGGTGTGTCCTCACAAGCTGGACATGTGCATTTAAACCCCCATTTGCTCAACCTCACTTGTCGCTCACTCCGGTCACAAATGCCAAGAACATAGGAGGCAGAAGCAGTCCTGGCACACACTCCGGATCATAGTACCTGAGCTGAAATTTCCATCATGTATGGATGTGGTGGTTTTGCGTGGGCCTCTGAGAAATGAAACGGTTCATTTACTCTTAAACTTTGAATTGCTGATATATGCCATCTTTGAGAAGATAATTTTCGAATCCCTTGCATGTTATTTTTTTCTGGCGAACAGTAATGAAATGCCAGATAGACAGGCAATACTTCTGGCCGCCTGCTTTCATTTCTAGTCGGTCTCGCTCAGTTCCCGGTCTTGCTATTTCCCGCACAATCAACCGCCGTTCCCCACTGGTGATTCTTGGTTACCCTGTACCGATGACGCGGTTGCTGCATGCTGTGATTTCACCTATGGAAGATGTTCTGATCTAGGAAGTGGACTATGCTATAGTACAGTGCAAAACTTCACTTATACTGGCGCCTGTAGGGACGAATTGAGATTGGCAACTAGAGATCTCGTCCGTTGTCTATCAAACTCTAGAGCCAAGAAGTGCGATTACTGCCCCCGCAGCAGTATACCAAAGTAATACTGGAGGAGAGCATTCGATTTGTTGGGAATCCAATCTTCTATGGGGCCCTGCAAAGTGGTTAGTTGAAACGTGCCAATGCGATTTGCACCTACTAATCACTTTCGTTAGGAAGTCGTTAATCTAATAATCGTAATTTTAAGAATTAAAGTATCTTTTGCCTTATATGCTGCAACTTGGCATGCAACTAGACCTGCTGTATATTTCCACTGTTCAGCCACTACAATCCTTCAATCGCAGTTCTCGTCGGCCGCGTGATGCAAGTAGTTTCTTCGAAGTCGTATTTACTATGCTCAGCAAACGTAGAGGTTGACTGGTTCTTTAAGTCAGTTTCGTGCGATAAACAAAATCTTAAATCGTTTAGCAAAGACCAGTGAAGAGCGCCCATGCCCCCTGACCGTGCTATACTAATGATGCCTTTCTCACATCTTCACAGACTCCGGCCGATGGTAAGGCAGCTTGTTATGCTTTAGCCCGTATAATACAATATCGATACCTCCTGACCCGAAGCGATACATATTACTTAGTAAATATCAACAGATGAGACGGTAACACCCTCGTGCACGTGCACGTGATATGCACAGCTACTATTCCCTGCAGAATGAGAATCTTGTGTTATCACCACCATAACACAACTATAAATTAGGCTTGAGCTTCTTATTTGAAGCCCTCTGATTCATTTGTTAGTGAATGATCGGTGATGATGTCACCGGGCCGCGGCCAAGGCACCATGAATCACCCGTCGCACTAAGTTATGCATCTACCCGTAAAGCAAGTTTAAATTGTCTTTGTTGTCAAAAAATGCCCCAAACTTAAACACCTTCTTGAGATTCTAAGCTCTTCAATAAAAATTACCTATTTACCTCGCATTGAGTGCTATCGATCTTGCGTCATGTCGGCCTCACTTGTTGAGAAGTTGACTGCTGAGGGAGGAGGGGAGTCTGCAGGCTTCTTGAACGATATTGTCACGCAACTATGGCCACACATCAACGTTGCAGTTAGCAAGATGCTGAAGGAAATCGCCGAGCCCATGATTGAAAGCTCACTTCCGGGTCCACTGTCGAGCCTCCACTTCACCAAAATCGATCTCGGTCACGTTCCTATGCAAATTTCTAACGTCCTTGCGACAAAGACCGAGACGGGCAACATCAAACTCGATATGAATGTTGACTGGGCCGGCAAATGTGATATTCAGTTGGATGGTACCATGATTCCAACCTTGGTAAGATCATATCCAGACGTGCTTTAAGACGCGACATACCAGTTTCTAAGCTGATGCGCTGAGCAGGGAGTCAAAAGTGTTGCGCTTAATGGTAGACTTTCCATTTTTCTAGGCCCACTTACCGACATACTTCCGCTGGTAATTTAAGCCTTCAATTACGAAGATAGGCTCACTTTTAATTAACGATCGCTGCAGATAGGAGCTGCGCAAATCGCCTTTGTCAACCCACCTGTCCTTAAGCTCGATTTCACCGGCGCCGCTAATATCGCTGACTCCGACATAATTGATGGAGCGGTACGCGGTGTAATTACTAGCATTATTAACTCCATAATGGTGCTGCCAAATCGCTTCTTGTACAAGCTTGATGCGGCAAACGACTACTTCAAGAGCCAATTGTACCCGTTAGGCATCATTCGCCTGACAGTCGAGAAAGCCTGGGCATTTGCTGAAGACAAGCAAAGTGCTAGCAAGAAATTCCTATCAAAGCTCACGCGCGATTCCCCCGACGCCTATTGCAAGGTTGCCGTTGGCGCTGAAGAGACGTGGCGGACATCTACCAAGAACAATACTACGAGTCCTGCCTGGAATGAGGAGCATGACTTCGTGGTCACAGATTTGAACCAATGCATCACCATTGACCTGCTGGATGAAGACGTCGGCAGCGATGACCATTTTGGCCTCGCTGCTACTACTGTCAAAAACATATTGTCGGCCGGCGGCAAGTTGGAGCTGAGCTTGGTACATAAAGAGCAGCCGGTGGAGGGTAAAGTCGCGCTGTCTTGCAAGTTCTACCGCTTCGCAGCTGAAGATAGCAGTTTCACTGCTTCGGAGCACAGCGCCGATGGTCTGTTGTGTGGCGTGGCTACTATCATGGTAGCTGGAGCTTTCGATGTCCCGGGCCACCGTAAGGAGCTGAGTCCGAGTGTGGTTGTGACCTGGGGCGAGAAGCATCATTTCCAGACGGCTGTCATAACTGATGCGCCAGGTACGGATATCCATAACCCTACGTTCGATACGACTTTCCGCATCCCCACTACGGCAAATATGGTGGGTAACGGAGCGCAGAGCTTCCGAATTGCTTTGATGAATAAGAAGGACGAAATTGGCCATGTTGAGTTACCGCTTTCGGATGTTTCTAAGGCGCCAGATATGGTTCTGCAGAAGAGGTTTGACGTCGGCGGCGGAGCGACGATTAGAGCAAGCATAAATATCCGGGGCATTACACCAGCGACTATGGAGGAAATCACTCTTCCTCAACGTCAAAAGTAGCCAAAACAACGACCAATTGGCTTTTAGTTATACATTTTGAGGGGCGTGCACATGGCCAATCCCCCCTACGTTATAGCCTCTAATGCGATGATATATGCTTTTAAATGCGACTAAAGATGATATGACAGAGATTTCGGATCCAAGACTGCCGCCGTCTACTATTTCTCACGACTCCTCACCTGCTTCCCATCTTCGCCTTACTCTTACTCACCTTAGCTCATCCAGTGTTACTAATACAGCAATCCTGCTCACTTTTTGAAACAGAAAAAGATTTTGTATAGGTGAGGATTCACCCCCGCTCCTCACCCCCTAGTGGCTTGAAACTCGTAGTTGCCCTCTATCTATCTCTGAGGTGGGTCCTATCCTGGTAGTACTCTCGAGAACGTCAACTCCTTACGAGTAGGATCAAAGGGATTCAGAAATAGCCCCCAAAACCAAGACTACTTTTTGGGACTCCATGCTATGCTTTTGTGACTTAGAAAATGAAGACCTTAAGATGAGTGACTATTTGTTTTAATCTAATATTTATTTTATACGATTGATGAAAGATTTACAGTATCTCCCTAGTCTTTAATCATTCTCCACGCTGTTACCTTCCTTGCTATCTCTATCTATGTGCTTTAAACGCAAAGTTGCTGATCGAGGGGTTTGAGGTGATAGCTTTAGCCCCGAATCACCGGATGCAGGAGGCCTAAATGGCAGCTTCCAACAGCCAGAAATCTCTAACTTTATCCCTGACTCATCTACTTTATGGCATTGTAATTGTAACGCAAGCTCGTTCCTCCAAATGTCACTCAATATAGATCGAAATAGTCTCACTGCGCGGATAGGTGATGCATTGTTCCAAGGCATTTCCCAAGGCATTTCCAGCGCTAAGTATCGTTTTGCTGGCTTCAAACGACGAGGTTGGAGCTCTGCCGTTGCCGAATGATCGTCAAAAGAAACTGTGGGAAGCTCTTTAAGTTTGAGCTGCGGAGCCGTCCACTCGATCAGATCGGGAAGTACACGTGGATGCCTTTGCGTCCCGGAAGGTAACCTGTAGTAATGTACCTTCTCACTAGGGAGATCAACCCATAGATAAGATTCATCGTCAGAAATATTAAGAGGTTCGTTGTAGATTTGAGGCTTTCCTCGAATGTATTCGTGTGCCCGGGCATACTTGACAGAAACACCAGATTTGTCCTCTTCTACAGCGTACTCGAAGATATGAATGTCCCCTGCATCATATATGGCGAGGTATAAGCAAGGTGTAGCATCTCGACTTAGTAGATGGCCTGAATTGTCCGCAGTGTCAAGGAGCGCTTCTCCCCATACAGGAGATGCCACAGATATTGCACGGTCATAATGGATCAAAAGACAAGGGCCTCCCGTTTTATCCATTGAAGAAGTTGGTTTAGCTGATTGAATCGCGTCCCTAATGTTTGGTATGGTTGCAGGTGTTCGAATTGGCCTAATTTCCAATGTTTCTATCAAAGCTGCGCCAGCAAGCAGGAAGTCATCAAGAGGTCTATTGTCCATAAAAAATAACATCGTGCGCCTGAACAGGGTTTCCGAATCGACATTATAATCGATAGTAAATTGGTGCCCATTTTGAGCAAGGGACAAGAGCGCATAAACACGATCGAGTTTATTAGAGCAGCCAGAATAACCGAAGGCGCGTATCAATGGCAATAGGGTTGTTTCAGGCATATCATCTAAACCCCCGTAGTGAAACGTACGTTGCGACCGTATGAGCCGGAAGCCCGGTAGGGACCAGATGTCAGTGTCGAAAAGATCGAAAGTAACGAAATAATCCACCACATATGCGAGCAGCGTCAGCATGACCTCGCCTATTCCTGAAAATATTTGTTTTTTAGAAGGGAGCATCACTTCTTGGATAATCCAGATACGGGACCAATAAGGGAGTGATAGACACTGAACAATGCCCGCACTGAAAGACGCTTTAAGGGTAGGGTTTATGTCGTTAACCATTTTAGAAACCTGCTTCAAGATCTCACTCGGGCTAGACGACCTAACTCGAAAAGTGCAAATTAGACGTTTAGTGTTATCATCTTCTAAGAGTTTTACTTACCAAAATAAGGTCTCCCCACATTTTATAATCTCACTTGAGAAATTTCTCAACGTGCCATCCATAATACTAACTCCAAGCCAAATCAGGGCTTTCTGAGCCCCTGCATAAATCTTGCTCATCAACGCAACTTGATGATTCTTCTCTATGTTGCATAATTGATTAATACACAGAGCATCAATCCATAGAGGCTCTTTAATGCCTGCTAAGCGGGCGGCGTACAGGAAGTGCCATAAATTGTCACCTATAGTGCCAATTTCCCCATTGATCTCAATTTCGTGAGAGGGGTTGTTAGGCTCCCACGTGTAAGACAAACACACGTACTCCTCCTCCTCTATGTGCGTGTTTCTCATGTTACACTGAATGATGGCTTGCTCAGGTCCGGGTATAATCTCTACCACGCGGATAGAATGTGCTCCAAGGTCAAGGGGTTGATATTCGAAAGGGAGGGGTTTCCTCATCACAAAAAAAGGGTCCTCCTGCCCCACGGTCCCTGTATGAGCTGGATTGACGGCGTTAGTCCGTCTGAGACTGTCAGGCGAGAATTCATTGTGCTGACCGTCTATTTTGCTCCTTTTCGCATCGCATCTTGTTTCATGAGCCACCTGAGCCTCTCCTTTCGTCATGGTAGAGCAGGGTGAGAAATATACTATCGACCTTCTTGCAATTTACGTTTATAACGATAACTCAGAGGAGGGGAAGTTTTGAGATTCAGGCCCTGAGATTGGCAGATGAGTACGCTCCAAGTGAAGCCGAATTTTGAAGCTAGATATATGCAGTATTTATACCCATTTCAGGCTGAGATTCTTATTGAGAGTACACATATGTGAGGGACGTTGAAGAGCCGAGCCTGACGCCCCACTCTGGTGTGGTGATGGCGGTGCGCGAGAATGTTTCCCAAAACCCAGGCCCAACCATGGAACCAACAAGAACGCCCCCGAGATGCAACGCTGCCCAACGCTAGGGACACTCAAGGCGACGCACCGCCGCTGCATGACCTTGCATACCCTGCCTAACAGAAACACTGAGTTATATCAATGTTACCTAATGCAAATTCGCTACGGGGTGAACTATTCCTTGACTCGCATAAATCGTAGATTGCAAGGAAGGAACGCCAAACGTCAACGGGCCCCAAACGTACTCGTAATCTTACGAGCCGGGTTGCGTTGCATAGAGAGATTTCGCTAATGACCACTATAAGGATATTTGAACCTTTTGCGCATAGTGAGAAATGAACTTGTCAGACAACAGTGATGCAATCTAATGTAACTCCGTCTCTAATAAAAATATTGAAATTTAAGAATAAAAAGTGACGGATTTGATTTTTAAAATACCTGAACATAAACGAAAATGGGCTCGTAAGATCCATAGGGCGCTTGTCCCTTCTTCAACAATTATATGGAATCATTTGTCGTCTAGTATAGCGAGGTAGTTGGATGAATAATTAAGTCTCATTTCTGGTAGCAAAGAGGTTAAACAACTGCTTCGAAAATTGAGGTCATTACACTCGTATGGGACGGTAAACCACGAGGCTAAAGTACTAGTCACGTGTCAATCAATTCAAAGGGATCCAAAATAGACTCCCAAAATAATATCTGAAATCATTCTAATTTGGCCAGTGACAGCAGGTATAGGAGAAGAGTAGAAATATATCATCTATTTCCTAACCCCCTTACCTTTTCCCACCTTTGCCTCACCCTCACTCACCTTAACTCACCTAACATTGCCGATAAAACAGCCTTGCTCATCTTTCTGAACAGAAACGGGTTTCGTGCAAGTGAGTATTCAAGTTAAATAACCAGCTGTTGTATGGCGCCAATCCTTACCTCACTCTGCGGGTGCGCAAAGCCGTGCCCACGTGACATCTTGCCGCTCTACTCACCCTCGCTTCACCTCAGTTGTCAACTCCAGTGGCGTGCTGCCTCGATTATGAGAAAAACTTTTTCGATTGCTACATCGAGACCAACTTTACAAATATAACTTTGACGCGATCCATGCAGCCTTCGGCATTCATTCAACCATGGGATCTCCATGTAAATACCTGTTCCACAACGGGTTATCAGGAACAGTTTCCCTCTCCGGATCAAAAATATGCTCAAGACCAGTATGAGTCCACTCAACATGGCACTCATACTTTCCCTTCTTGTCTCCCTTTAGCTTTCCCGGCAACCCTGACCCACAGAGAAAAGACACGCATCTCTTCTCCAGCTTCTCCATTTCTTCATTCGGAAGGCCATGATTCTTCAGAGCCTCAGCAGCCAGTTCAGCCGAAGGATAGTGAACCTGCCCATCAGGATCGGTCCAGGCAAATAGGCGTGCGTAGTGAGCAGGATCCCCGTTCCTGGTAAGACCCCGAGCGACATTCTCGTAATACTCGTTCTTTGTGTTTTCGAAATCCCTGAGAGGGGCTTTCTCTTCCTCCAGGTAAGCGTACCGCGGGAGGGCATGGCCGTTCGCATTGAAAACACGGGACGCCCGTTTTCGTCTATCGGCACCTTTGAGCTTCAAGAGAGAGCGAAGCTGGTCATGGGACAGTTCGAGACCATCTCCTTCTGGAATTCTGAACGCTTCAAGAACATCAGCGGGGATTTTTTGCATTCTCAATCGCATAGAAGCTGGGGTCTCTCCCTCTTTTAGAATGAAAGGGTCATCGTGTTGAATCCGGTGAGGCAATCTTTGCTTTTTGAAAGTTTTAGTAGCATGGGCCATACGTAGCGGTCCAGATCCCTCGATGTCGTCCGGTTCGTAGTCCTGACTGCGTGACGGGATCAAAATCTCATTCTCAATGTATTGCCTCATCATAAATACACGGTGGTCCATTGGATCCATGATATTGTGCATGATATCTGTCCATATTTCTTCCTGGAAACTGGCAAATCTTGCCTCAATTAAAGGGAGGGTACTGTAGAGTGGGACCGTTATTCGCAGCTTTGGGGCGTCCGGAGGAAGATCAGGCACTCGAAGATCTCGTGGCAATCGGAGTGGAGAATCCACGGAGAGAGGAATATCAGAGTCTCGCTGTTCTGCATACGGGCCGACTCCAGTCGTGAACTGATAGTGGCGTGCTGGGAATATGAGGGCCTCCTAATGGAAAATACGAAGTTAGATATTTTCTCGAAAGGAATGCCGCCTTCGGAAATTTCCGAGGAAGAACTCGAAAATCGTTCGATGTCGCGTTAGGTGACAAGAAAGAGGAAATTAAGTATAGGATCTCGACTTACCAGGGGCCGAAGTGAAAATGAAATTCGTTGTGAAGGCAGAGAAATTCTTCCACCGTAGAAGTTTTCCGGCATGTTAGAGAGGTTGAGCACGACAGCGTACTCTGTAGGAGCGTCGCGCTGATTACCGAAAGGGTTTGCAGGCGGGCTCTCTGCTAGCTTTAAAGGGTCAAATATGTTGATCCATGCACTGGTCAGGAGACTGCTGCCAGCTGAAAAGCAGGGTGTGAACGAGCCCTTGAGCCACAGCTTTCTTCTCGCCTCCGGATACTTATCTGGGAAGCAGTTGTAGAGTATAGTGTTTCCGATTTGAAAGAGGTACTTCCGCCATGCGTCTATGTCAGGATCTTGGGCACGGCCTATGTTCCCCAAGCATATTGCACCAGGACCAGTGTGTGGCAGGCAAGACAGCCCGAGCGAGAAACTACCCTCTGTCACATCGTTACCTTCAGTCTTGAGTGTCGTACGTAATTTCTCTTCTGAGTACTTTACTCCGTGCTTCTGACAAAGTCGGAGCTTCTTCAAAAAGTCGGTTGTAAAGAGCTGCTCTCTGAGCCAAATGAGTGCTGGCAATAATTCAATTTCACGCATAGTTTCCGAGGAGACGTGCCGAGCAAATGGGACAGGTTCTTGCTCAAACTGCGGTTTTGCATCGAGAAAGTATGTCACGTCGGGCTTGCCTGCCATGAAATTTGTCTTCTCAAACTCCTCCGAAGAAAGGGCTCGTGGCGTTCTTAACAGGTCGGGGAGCCGAAAGGACATATCCTTTCGTTCCTTGTGGTATAGGTCTTTCTTGAAATCATCGGTGTTGAAGAGAGAGATGCAGCCAATGCCATAAGGGCTCATAAATGGTTCCTCGAAAATGCGTTTGGGGTTTGCCATCATGTTGGAAGTCAATCATGTGTTTGCTGAAAGGGAAGTTGACACTGCTAGATCCACGTTGGTAGTGCGGGAAGCCTTGTTTCAATTTGTTAGACACACGAGGATTAATGTTGTGAGTAGTAACAGCCTACGAGGCCGAGAGCGATCCGGTCTCCTTCTGTAATAGCGAATACCGAAGTGTTTGGTAAAGTCTGCGGATTTGATATTAGTATCGGGATAAAGGTCGATCACTTGGGCGGCTAGAAGCAGCAAAGTCATCTGGTTTAATGTTACGTACATGGCTAGGGTGAATACAGGCTTGTAAGTACCGTAGTCGATAGTCATAAACTAGTAGGGATGATGAAGGCCTAAAAATAACATTCAGAGATGTTCCAAGTCTGAAGCGTCATCAATATCATGTACTCACAGAGGGATCGTGAAAGGCTTCGATGAATAATTGCTGTAGATAAACTCAGCTGCAACTTGGGATATCGTCTCGTCCTTTAACAAAGTTGCAGGTGTCACAAGTCTTTTGTTAATGTGGTCGTGGTAGAAGAGGGTATGGCAACCTTGAGTTCTTATAGTTGTAGACATTTCTGCGCTAAGTGGGTCAAAAACATGAATCAACTCAGTAGATTCATCAGAGCATAGTACAAGGCCAGTAGAAGCAGATCAGGGGGGGGCAATTTTCAGTTGGTTGGTGATTCTACATAGCAGGTCTAATTGAATCTGGAGAGTTAAATCCATTCGAAACCCGAGCAAGATTAAGAAGTGACAAGTTCTTTTATCTCCCACTTCCATTTCAGAGAACATGTCAAAATACATATGATACGGATCTTTGTAATCAATTACAAAATCTCTTGCAAACGGCTTAAACTAGACAAGATTCTACTTAGCTAAAGAAAATAGTCCACAGGTTCATGCCTATCAAATAAAAAGTGGTGCTGATTTCGAAAGAACCAGCGTGAGAAAGGAGTCTTGATTAAGACATTCCATGTAGACTTAGCACTCTTCGAGGATTTAGAAAATCAAATAACGAGTATTTCATGGTCTTTGAAAAGCTAGGAGCATTCTGAAGGAAACTGAATGAAGATCTTTGGTTGACGCGAAATGTAAAGTTGGGTTTCCCAAGCACCTACTTAGCCGGTAGAAAACCAGCAAAACCTGTCAAAAGTATTCTTCCAATCCCTAATACTGGATGCGGGTAGCTGAGTTGGCTGGAGGGAAGGAACAAATGTACACTCAGCCTCAGTTCCTAGCTTTCATCAGACTACGCTTCGAAGAAAGGGTCGTATGGGTGTGCCAGCCAAAACGCTCACTTGGAAGCAGATAAGTGTGCCAAAAAAAGAGGCGTAGCGCGTCCCCAACATCAAGGAGCCCGAAAGATACGAGCATAAGATACCGGCTCCCCCACATTCGATTTTGACAAGATTTCGCCAGTTCGTCCGAAAATATTATCCTACGATTGGTTGGCATCGATTCCTAGCCTGGTCCACACCACCTCACCTTACCACGCTACTGTACGCCCTTTCGCCAAGTCATTCTACAGAACACCCTACACTGAAAAGGCCAAACAATAAGAAGAGTATACCGCATCCTTTCTAATAGCGGTGTGAACAGAACAGTGAGGAGAAGAAATCTTGTATTGGTTGGTTTTCTATCTAAGGAGGGATCCTGCATTTATATGCCAGATCCTAAGTCCAGCCAGATCACCTGACGAAACTCAGTCACCTGAATCACCAGTACAACACCATGGAAGACAACACATACATACCCATGTCCAGTGCGCAGCCAGAAGATCTTGAGTCTGAGATGCCTGCCACTGGTCGGTAAATTTTTTTTTTTTTGAAAGGAGGGCTAATTCACGTGTGTTGCCCCTACACTAGCCACACCTTTGCACCTAAGCGAAAACATCTTGAAGGACTTCGATCTGATCAAGACTGGTCCAACTCTCTAGCCACAGAGAGCCAACATGTGACTGGTCTGAGCGAGTTCGGTATCGAAGATGACCAGAACGACTTTCACCATTCAGCTTGCGAACACAACGATGGGAAATTTCAGAGCATCTCACCGAGCTTCTTCGGTATCGATGTCAACAACGAAGAAAGTTCTTTTGGCTTCAATACACCACTAGGATCGACTCCCATTGGCCACTTCGGCATAACACCGACCACTGCCCAGTCTCCCCTCATCACCGATCCCTTGCCAGTCTCGGACCCTGCTAACCAAGCTCCAAATACTTCAGCTTCTGTCAGTGCCTCTCCATCTGGCGGTCCTCAACCAAAGCCATACTCTTGCAACCGTTGCCCCAAATGCTTCAAGAGGAACTGTGATCTCAGACGCCACTACAAGAAGCATTTCGACTCTACACGTACACATCATTGCCATGTCAACGGTTGCCATATGAATGGTCCCAAGGGATTCTACCGCAAGGATAAGTTTGCTGATCATCAGAAGAAGATGCATGGTATTTGAGGACTTGGGAGGAGACCCTAAGCTCGAAAGGAAGAGGACGAGGTGACCATAGGAGGGTTTGCGAAAGCCAATTATTCAGCTGTTGTCGTTTCTTCCTCTGGTTTGTTTTCTGACATTGAGATAAAACATTCCTTTAGCTACTTTATTTCTGTTTTACCTTCCGGGATTGATTGAAAAGAACGGGACAGGATTTTGCTAGGGTTTCTCTACACATATTCATTTACATCGCTCGCATTGCTTTAGTATAAAACAGAATAAAACACAGTCACTACCTAAGTCTTGCCCCCACCCATCATGCTTAATAAATGCTGAACTGCACTCTTCACTCCAAATCAATACACCATTTCCCCTCGCATATTCATCAGTAACACCTCCATCAATCCGAACCACAAGACACAGTAACCGTGTCCCAAAAGCAATCCATTTGACTGCAACCTTTCCACAAGCAGAGCCCCACTTTTCACATCTCGTACGACATCAACAACATAAGTTCACCCCCGAGATGTCATGCACACCTAACGCAATAATCCCAATCCCTCTGGTAAAGAATCAGCTCAAATGTAATCTCTCAATCTCGTAAGTTCAGGGGCGCGTTCGCTAAATTCCAGTGTTCAGCGCTATCCATTAGCGATAGGCCCCTGAGAGTGCCCACCCAACCTTACCATTAAGGAAGGCAACGACGAAAACAACATGATCAGCGAAAGAACCGTCACCAAAAGCCGCTCAAGGACAGGCTAGGAACGAAGTCTGGGGGGATTGAAATTTGAAATACAAACGACAACATGCCACACAAGAAAGAAGAGAGAACTGCCTCAATACCCACGGAAAGCAACCCCCGAATATTGTAAAAGAACAGGGAAAGGATAGTCTCAAATATTTCCCATTGATTCAGTCGACAAGGCACCACCTATCAAACCGAATTCCCAAACCGAAACCCCATATCTAAATTACGGCGTATGCGTACTGTACGTATGATGAATGAGCGCTGCAGATGATGTATGTATGTACCTATAACCTATCCCAAACTCCGCTTCCCACCCGACCTACCACAGTAAATCATCAGCTCATTCATTCGTATTTGGTATCTCCTTCAAAACCTTTCATCCAGTTCCCAACTCGGTCAAAGAACCATTGATGGTTCGGAAAGGGCTTAGATGCTCGTGAACGAGTATCTAAGCAACAACACTCCTCCCACCCCCACCAATCCCCCACTTAAACCTCCTCAAGCTCCCCGTCCCCCTAACCGCCTCACGCCCACAACTCGTATCCACCATCCCCAACCCAGCAACCTCCTGCCGTCCCACCTCCCTCCCAATAACATAACCGGCCCCAAACCCCACCACCGAAACCAGTACCAGCACCCCCGCAGAAACAACCCACGTCAAAAGCGTCGGACTCACACCCTCAATATCAGCATCCTGCACTAGCACCTTCTTCCGCCGCTTCACCTTCTCAGACGCCGCATTCGCCTTCCGCTTCCCCTTCTCCACCACCTCCTGACTACTCACACTAGGACTACTCCTCGCGCGCGTAGACGGACTCAGGGGTCTGGGATTCACGAGTTCACTTTCGGGCACTAAGCGTAATCCCATAGCTTCAGTTCCTCCCATCGTGTTCCCGCGTCCCGTAGGACTACCCGTATTCCGCTTCACAGCCGCGCCGATAGAAAGCAGCGTTGTGAGACTTGCTCGCAACGCAGCATCATGGTCTGTTTGTGCGGCGTAGCTGTGGTGTCTGCGACTCGTGTATGGATTCGGTCTCGAGGACGACGTGGGGTTCGGGAAGTAGGAGCCGGGGACTTGCGATGAGGGGGGATGCGAGAAGGCGTTTGGTTGCGGTGTGAAAGCCGGTTCTGTTCTCCTGCCCAGCGCAGTAGCGTTCTCGTCTTCGTCGGATGAATAATCGGCGGTTTGCGCGGGTATTATATGTTCGTTTGAGCTGGTCATGACGGCGTCGTCGTCCGACTCGCTCTCGTCGTATTCTTCTTGGCTGCTGGTGCTGGTTTGATGCGCCATTCGCGACGGGAGCGGGCCTTGCGTGCGTCGCCGCGGCTGCGGTTGTACTCGTAGACCGGTGGTGACTATTTCGTCGCCGATGGAGGAGAGGGAGGAGGAGGGTTGGGAGGAGATTTCGACCCAGGATTCTGAGGGGGAGAGGGTTAGTGGGGAGTTTATATATTGAGAGGCTGAAGGAAATGTACCGTCATTGCGCAACCTTTGGGGAACTCCCGCAGATCGTGCCATATGCTCTGAAGTCCTGCTCTGTTTGCTCTGCGATGCCATGTCGCTGTTTTGTCGTGACGGCGGTTCTTGCTGTGAGGGAGGCATGTTGATCTTGTTCTGGTGGTGGGGCCGGAGCGGTGAGGTTGGGGAATGCCGTGCTTCTTGGAAAAGGATGGCGTAACAACTTGGGGTTTCAAGGAGGTTGCTCTTTATCCAACTCGAAGCTTTTGTATCTGCCTCTTGACTGCAGAGACGCGGTCTGCCAAGTAGTTACAGACCGCCTCTTCGTCTTGGGCGCTTGTTGTCGATATTCGCAATCAAGGAAGCGCTGGCAGTACTCCCGAAGTGGAGTTGAGTCCGAGCTTTGATCGCCAAGATAGTGGGGATGTGTTGTTGATGCGACCCGGGGGGACGATAAGGACGTGAATATGATGCTTTTGATATTATATTGACAAGGCCAGAAGCTGTTGAGGATTGAGGAATCGCAGATGAGATGATGACTTAGATTTACTCTACTCAGCCCCGTGGAATGTGTAAGTCGTGTCTCACCACCCTCCCTCGTGCCCAAGACGCCCGGTTGGTGGTCCGCTGAGGCCGATTGAGGGGGAATGCGTGACGGCTAAACTGATACCGGATTGGCCCTAAGATAACCTAAAGAACCTAAATATAGTCCCCAATGAGGAAAGAGCAGGAATATTTTATGCATTTATGTATTTATGTATTTATTTGTTTATTTAATATTTATATTCATGAAGATTTTAAGAATATTATACTATACGAAAAGAACGAAGTCGAGTCGTGATGTAACAACGTGTCTTTCCGTTTTCATCCGGTTTTGGTTTTGGGAGGGGACGGAGACTTCAGTAGGTACAACACATCAGGGTCTTGCAACTCCCGAAGTTAGTCTTGTATCACGTCTTTAGTCTAAAGAAGGCCACGCTTTCATGCCACCAAGTGAGGGCATTGACTGATCTAAGAGATACTGAGTGGTAATTGGAGAATTTGGAGAATATGTGTGACCGCTTTTCTCTCTATTTCCCCACCTTCCCACCTTCAAGTCGCACAGCTGCTTCTGTCAGGTGCTCTTATCCCACGTGCCCCGCCGATCACTTGGCATTTCTTGAAACGCGTCGGCATCTCTTGGCTTTCTTCACTCTCTTGTAACTTTTGCGAATAACTTCATTGCTACCTAAAGTGGCTATAAATCTTTTTGGCTACCATATCTATCGCGCAATTGTTCGACTGCCTTGTCATATTTTCCCTCACTTGCAATCTCATGCCTCCTGCCTTGTTTGGAGTGAAGTGCGGGGATTCGTGACACAGGTACAGAACCGAAGTGATCATCATGCAGTCTAGATTGCCGTAAGAAGCTGGTCTCTCAGGAACCGAAAAATTACCCACGTCCCTGAACTCTGATTGATCCATTCTTCTTATCCAGATGAATCACATTCAACAGCCATGTCGGGTACCAGCATTTAGTCTGCAGATCAGCAAATAACGCGGACTGACGTTGAGTTGATCAAGTTTTGCAGAACTAGGTACGAGGAGCTTCATAAAAGCTTCATTGCCCATCAATTTTGTCGCATTGTATCTCTGCCTTTTCTCGACAACAAAGATGCTGACTTCCGTCGTACTTACAGCTTGGCTTGCTGGGCTCGTCCTTAGCTCGCCCCTACGAACCCGTTCTCCATACGTGGTAAAGGAAGTTCATTACCCTCCAAACAAATGGACGAGAATTGGCCCTGCGCCTGCGGACCATATCGTCAACCTCCAGATCGGGCTTAAGCAGAGCCAATTTGATGAACTGGAACGGCATCTGCATGAAGGCGAGTAGCCATCCCCCCCAAAGGACTCTTGCTGACGAATTCTAGTATCGGATCCTGACCATCATCGATATGGGCAACACCTGTCAGCAGCCGAGGTGAACGACTTGGTGAAACCATCCGACGATGCATTGGGCCGCGTGAAAGAGTGGCTCCATGATAATGGTGTACAGAGCTCTCAACTGGAGTACAGCCCTGCAAAGGATTGGATCAAATGCTCCCTTCCTATCAAGGCAGTTGAAAAACTCCTCGATACCGAATACTCTGTGTTTGGGCACGAAGATGGAGACTACCTAGTACGAACCCCGCAATGGTCTTTGCCGCAGCATCTCCACGACCACATCAATGTCATTCAGCCCACAAACTCTTTCTTCCGGCCGCGGAGGCAAGGAGCTACTTTGAAAACCGTCTATGATATTTCAGATAATAATTGGAGACCACTTCCTCGTCCTGAACCAAAGAATTGGACTCCAGCTGGTGACCCTTCAACGGTTTGCGACACTTCACTTGTGACCCCTCTCTGCCTACGAACACTGTACGGCACCATCGACTACAAACCTGCTGCTGCAGGCAAGAACAAAGTCGGACTCAACAATTTTTTGGGTGAATCCAATAATCGCTCAGACACCAAGCTCTTCCTCCAACAATACCGCCCCGAAGCTGTATCCGCAGCCGCTGACTTCAAAGTTGTTCTCATCGCCAACGGGACCGATGAGCAGACCCAAGAAACCCCCGAGGAACTAGCGGCAGGCAAAGGTCTCGAAGGAAACCTGGATTCTGAAACAATCTTAGGAATCAGCTACCCCACACCCCTGACAGCCTACAACACTGGAGGTTCTCCTCCTTTTACCCCAGATCTTACAACACCAATCAACAACAACGAGCCTTATCTGGACTGGTTGAACTACGTCCTGACAGATCCCGATGTTCCTCAGGTAATATCTACGTCTTACGCAGACGATGAGCAAACGGTACCTTACTCATACGCCAAATCCGTCTGCGACGGCTTCGCACAGCTCGGTGCACGCGGTGTATCTCTCTTCTTCGGCTCCGGCGACTCGGGTGTGGGGAAGAATGGGAACTGTCTCACCAATGACGGCAAAAACACCAGTACATTCCTAGCAATGTTCCCCACTTCTTGTCCATACATCACTTCCGTCGGCGGTACGAAATTCATCCCCGAAGTCGTAGCAACGGATTCAAGGAACGGGTATGTATCAGGCGGTGGGTTCTCAAACTATTTCCCTCGGCCAGATTACCAGGATTCCGTGGTGCCGGACTATGTCAAGAGTCTCGGTACTCAATTTTCTGGGCTTTACAACACGACTGGAAGAGGATATCCAGATATAGCAGCGCAAAGCTATCACTTCGCCACAATCTGGAATGGTACCCTGCAACCTCTCGATGGGACATCTGCCGCCACGCCGACAGTTGCAGCGATTACTGCCTTGGTGAACGATGCGTTGATCGCTGCTGGCAAGAGTCCGCTAGGATTTCTAAATCCATGGTTGTATAAGAGTGGATTTACGGCGTTCAAGGATGTGACTAATGGGAGTGCGGTGGGCTGCGGTACGAGTGGGTTCCCGGCCCAGAAGGGGTGGGATGCCGTGACAGGATTTGGGACACCAGTGAGTTGATTTTGCTAGTGAAGGAAGAAGAACTGAACTGACCTAAGACAATAGTATTTCCCGGATATTCTCAAGAGTTTATCTCTGTAGAGGCACAGTCATAAAAAGTGAAGTGTCGGCAGTCATATGTACCAATTGTCAACATGCCTGAGCCTATGGTGCCGGTACACTACTTCTTTATCCGGATTCCTTGGTGCGCCAGTGACACAATCTTGCCTTCAGATTTTTGAGTGGTCTTTCTTTGAGCTGTCATTCCTTATCTGCATTTTCATTCATCTCTCTGCGCGAAAACTTATTCGTACCCAATAAGTGAGTACCGGAACATGACCAAGCAGGTAAACGACAATGTATCCCTCCTAAACCAGGTAAAAAACCAGACACCCTCAGAACATTCTGATACCCGAGAAAGCAGAGAGGGAAGTATATACCCTATTATGTACAAAGAATCATAATTGAAAAGAAACAATAGAAAGATAAAGAAGTCTCCTTAAACCCCACTTCACACTTTCCATCCCTGACCCCCAGGAAGTTCTACCCCACGAACAGGCCTTCCACCTGCATACAATTCCCCCACATACCTCCCGCCACCATCAAGCTCTCCATGCTCAGCGCTGGCTCTATCTCTAACTCCAGTAAACGGTTTAGGCGGCGCTAATATCGCTTTTTCTACTGGCCTTACTCCGTTGTTCTCCAATTCCACTTTCGGTCTAACCAGAGACTGCATAGAGACTGTCGTCGGCGCTCCGTGGCTTAAATCCGAACCCCCTTGTCGATTCCTTCGCAGTAGTAAGTAAATCACGGCACTTATAAGCACGACACCCGCCAACCCCCCAACAGCACCGCCTATGATGGGAACGAAGTTGGGTTTTGGGGTTGTGCTTGTGCTTGTGCTGGGTGCTGGTGCTTGAGTTTGAGTTAAGGAGGGAGGAGATGCCGCAGGTGGAGCTGCGGATGAGAGGGGAGCGGAAGGGAGGTTGGTGGCGGATGAGATTGTTGGTGTTGCTGTGCTTGTGAGGGCGCTCGTAGATGTGGGCGTGGGCATGGGAGCGACAACGGCCAACTGGGACATTGACGTGGAGGATGGAGCTACGCTGTGGTTAGTCCAGTCTGCTCTAGATTGGAAGACAGAATGTTGGTACGTACAAGTTGACGTGGTTTGAGCTGCGGCTACGGTGCGTGGGTAGCCGGCACCAATGCAGTAGTTTTGATATAAGGAGATCGCATTGCTGACCTGCAACATGTTAGTCAAAAGCCCCTATACCTGCATGCGAAAAACTTGGAACCCATACTTCCGTTTTCCCGGTACACAAGTCATCAATACACGAGCTCAAATAAGTGCTCGCTTTCTGATCTGCTAGCTGGGTGCAATAACATGCGTTGTATATCGGCGTGCTATCTCCCTGTCAACAACCACCCGGACGGAATCTTGGGCTCTAGCAGCAAACCTCTGACAGCCTAGCTCAGATAATAGGAAGGATCCGATACTACTGATGTATGTTTTGAATACACAGCTTTGGACGCAGTTGGGCTCGATGGCGTATTCGGCCTCGGAGAGGATGCTGACGGTTGCTGTGTCGAGGCATACTGTGCTGTGGAGCAAGAGTGAAAGTACTCCCAGAAAAGATCCTCGGGAGGTGAAGGAAATCATTGTTGATATCAGATCAGACAATGTGAGTGTATATATCATCCAGAGGTAAGTGTTATTACTTTTCTCTACTTTCCAAGTGTGCATTGGGTCCCATCTCTTTTAAGTCTACACATACCACCCACACCAGCGAACCCCTATCTTGCCCGCGATGCATTTGTCTACTCTCATCCCTATTCCTTCCGAAGCACTGCATCATTCCGCCAAGCATTCATTGGAAGAGATATATACCGCAGTCCCTAAAACCACCCTCCACACCCCGATTTCATTGCTTTGACGCGGCCGAAATATCGATAAGGTTTCTGGAGCCTAAACCTCACCTAATGAGGAAACTATGCGCGACAGCCATGTTGCGGAATAAACGTGTGGTAGCACAGAGCGCGTGTTCTCATTTACCCGGAGGCTAGCATAACCGTTTTTTTGTTTTGAGGTGCGGCTGAGCCCCTGGTTGGGGGCCGGAATCGACGCCACTAATTGTTGATGTGGGAAAGGGGAGGCTATCCCTAACCCCGAATTGTAATTTGAGCATGTGAAAGATAAAGGGCGAGTAGCCACGAAATCTGCCCCTGAATCAACCTGCGCTGCAGCCTTGTGGGATTCTGCTAGTCCGAGGAAGGAGATGCGGCGTGTTCCTCCCTAGGGGTGGCATCATTGCCGTCACCCAGGAATTACGCTTAAAGTAAAATCATACTAAGAAATTCACCCTCGACTCATTTTAGAAGTTTAATGTGTCTCGAAATCTTCGCGTTGGGTCATAAATGTCATTTTTCTATGAGAATACTACGGTTTTCACTTTCCGCTATTCCATCTGCGAGTGCCTCTTACTTCGTCCGCGCCTTTTCAAGAAACTCCCTAAACTTCAAAGTCTTGATTATACTGGTGATAAGCCTGGAGTATTTTACTCGGCCGCTCGGCGAGAAACTTCTTTACCGTACAAGTATGTTGGTGGTGGTGTAGATGAATTCTCACCGTTGTACCCAGGGATAAATTGGAGGGATTGCACTTGCACAGGTATGCCATCATCACAAAAAATGTTGTCCCTGCATCACTAGAAAATTCATTCGTAACTCTCAGCGAATATAAAATCCCCAAGCAGAAGCTTGCTTCAGCGTTTTGAAGTCCAAATGATTTTTTGAAAAATGAAAAATCTGAGTCGAAATTAGGTGTTACGAGAAGCATCAACAATGTCAGCAGAACAGCCAATCTCACATTGGAATGTTCTTATGATATTTTCCACTTCCGTCTCTAGACCTGAGCTGCTGCTGCTTTAGCCTGAGCTATGGTTGAGCATTCTTGAGCAACGTCAGAGCACACGCTAAGTAAACCTGAGCCTGCATTCACAAGCTATTTTAGTGTTGTAAGGGGCGCGTTTTGGCTCTCTCTAGTCCCGGTTAAAATTTCCTCATCCTGTCTTTAGAAGCGGGTCCCATTTTGGCCCTGACAAAATTAACTGCGGAACCATTTTGGATCTTGGTGAAGCTACCCATCTTGTATCTGAAAGACAAGTATTTGAAAAGAAAGATCTCTCTGGTTGTAGGAGAAAAGCTATCTCACGGCTTCCAACGATCTCAAGATTAGCCTCCTGTCCCAGAATATCATGCAAGCTCTAGGAGTTGGAAATGATGCTCTTTATACTTGGGATGTTTGTATCCACACCAGCAAGCAAGGATAAAGGAAACTATCTTAACTAAATTTTTCACCGATATCCAAAGACGGTCCTACGGGAGAGACTGGAATGGTACTGCGGTGTTATCCGGCACGAGGATGCTCGAAAAAGCAATTCCCTGGGCTTGAAAGGAGTTGCGGTTGAGAAGTGCGAAGGTGGCAATCATGGTAGAAGAAATTCGTTGTCCTGGTGGGAGTTCTGCGATTTGGGGAAATATTCATTGCACACTATTGCTTTCCTAACAGTACATCGCCAAGGACTTTGTAAGCGTACTCAAGTGGACCTCAATGGGGGTAGAAAGAGCGGAATACAACTATCTAAATAATTAGCTCTAGGTTTCTGCTCTATCCCATAGCGCGAGTTCCTCGGCAGTGCAAGGCGGGTGGCCAATTTCCTTTCTCACCCGGTTAATTCGCACGATTTCATGGCTCTTAACAAGTTCCTCCCACGTAACGCCTAGCCATTTAGAAATTTCTTTGGCACCACGCTCGTCTTTAATCCAGACGGTTACGTCGCCATGCTCACGACGGCGGTACTCTATGTCACTTGCGCCCTGAGAGAGAAGGAACTGCATGAAGAGCGCGGCTTCCTTGGTAGTTTTCTTAGCGGCCAAGCGAAGCGCTGTCATGCCACCCCTTTTCATATATTCTTTTATAGTATAGTCCAAATTGGCCCCAAGCTCGATGAGCTCCCTGGCCAAGGGGATGGAACACGTCGATTTGGCGACTCGAATTAGAGCAGCCGAGAAAGCATCTGGTATCCACAGTTCACTCAAAACCCTCCAAGTGTGCTTTAATCCGGCCTCCTTCACGGGATTATCTTTTACCTCGCTGAAGACGGGTTGTTTAAACACTACATCTAGTCGGTCCTCTGGGTCCTCGAACGAAAATTTCCTCTTCCGGTGTCGCGGAATTTTGACGAGATGTTCTTCCAAGAGTGAGTAAATTTGGTCTGAGCTGGTTTCCAGCGTGGCTTTGACGAATTTTCCAACATCGTCTGGATCAGACTTGGAAAGTGTCCACTTAACAATATCAGCATCTCCTCCTTCCACGGCCACTGACACTAAGTTGGCGGGAGCGTGCTTCTCATCCTTTGGAATCAAGAGTTGAGCTATTGGGAGCGACCCTTGCTGGACTGCGAAAGTTCTAGCGGCAAAGATAATTTCTGGTCCGAGTCTTGCCACGCCAGAAGAAGCTAGAAGACTTTGTATGCCGTCAACGTCTCCGTCGTTGACAAGTTCAAAAAGAAGCGGCTGGATGTCGTCCCCATCCAAGTCATCAAATTTACTTATTTCGGCCCGTACTGCTGTCTGTTGGAATCTGAGCCAGTGGTCGTCGCGACTTTTTTTCGTGTTGAAGCCGATGACAGACCACTCGCAAGCGGCGACAGAGCATTTCCATGGCCGTCCATGGTGCTTGACATGCTTGTCTCGGTCTGAGCTCGACTCAAAACCGAGACGGCTATGCGAACAAGAGGGATAGGTGCATTTATAGAGACGAGATCCGTAGTGCCGCTGCAAGGCAGCACATTTCTCGTTACAGCCAGCCCCGTGCTCCAGTTGACCACAAAGTAAAGCGTCGAAGCATTTTTGGACTTTTACTAGGATTTGGGAAGTGGTCAATGGGTCGAAGTTGACCCAAGTCTCACCTTCGCCATATTAGCATAACTTCCGGAAAAAAAGGTGAGCGGCTCAACAGAAGCTTGCTTACCCCAAATTCCAGTCCGCCGACCTCTCGTCAAGATGAAACTTAAAGACCGAACACAGCATCTCATAGCTCTCCGGCGACATCCTCTGAAGTTCGTCGTTCTTGAAGGGGCTATATAGAGAGTCTATGTCGCCATCAAACTCATAATTCTTCGCATCTAAGGCCACCCGAGTAAGTAGATTAGAGAATCTATAGCCGAAATTGATGCCGATCTGCCGTATAATGGGGAGAGTGAGGGCTGACCAATGGAAAGCAAAATATCCTAGCAGGCGATACCTCCCAGATATGAGATTCATCTCGAGGTCAGCACTGGAGAGCTCGGGATCCAATGCCCTCGAGCATATGTAAGATAGGCTTGTTATTGCCATATCTAAATTTGCTTCTTCAGTTTCCATGAAGTCCTTGATATCTTTACTAAAGAAGAATCTAGTGCTCATTAGCCTCGTCGAATTTTCAAGGTCAAGTATTTAGCGAAACTAGAACACACTCTTTGACCGTGAAATGAACAAACTGTGGCCGCTCGTTTACGATCTCGATAATTTGGCCGCACATTCGAACAAAGTTAACAGAAGTTGCCACCAATGGCGCCCCTTCGGTAGACCTATCGACGAGTAATGCCTGCTCCAGCTCGAAAATTGTCAAGGGAGTTGGAGCGCATCCAATCCAGGCCAATATCTTTCGACATTTGTCTCGTATCTGAGGTCTCGAATTGTTGATTCGCAGAAAAATGCGATGGTATCTAGTATCCAATTAGTTGCTGTGATTATAATGTCAGTAGTTCGAACGTACGCGTCAGTTAAGTCGATCGGAAGAGCCTTGAGCTCCCTTCGAACTTCATCGATTCCATGCAACTGTTCTAGATTATCTAAACCGATGCGTGCATAAAGAAACATGCCTTCAAAGGGGGAAGTGTTAGGTCAGCATATTTGTCAAGCTACATGTAACGATTGCTAGTTCGTAGGGTTTGTGTCTTAGGTTCTTCGTAGGTGGTAATCACTGTGCCAATGTAGCCGTTACAAGTATAGGAATACCAATGTATTAGAATACTATTTGAGTTGAGCACACAGCTCCTATAGACGGGAAACAAGGCCTCTATATATATCTGGCTGGATCCCCTGGATCCCGGATCCTAAGGATCCGTCACGTGACTATAGCTTCTCTGTGCAGACGTATCTGCCGAGCCTCAGGGCTAAGGCACCAATGCCGCACACCCCTCTGGGTTTGTTCGTAACACTACATTGCCTCGGTTCTCGTTGTCTACCTTTTGCGTGTGCTGATAAAGGCGACAAGAGGCTGCGAACCTCCGATTCTGTCTCCAAATCGAAATTGCAGTTGTCCATCCATTCTTGCGACCTGGTGTTGATGTAACCCTGGATGCTCCCCAAATTTTTATGGTCCACGCGAATAGACTTGGCTTTCTGCCTAAGAGCCTTCGTAATATCGTCTTCGGCTCGACTGCAAATAAGAATTTTGAGTTCGTTGCAGTCCTTGACAATAGTCTCAAGCTTTTGCAGGAGGATCTGGCGCTCGCTCTCCTCAATCTCGTCAAGCCCGTCGATGACTATATATGTCGGCCCAGCGGACACGACCAGAGACTTTAACAAATCTGAAGCATACAACGTGTTGCTTTTCAAGTCTCGCTCACTGGATTCTACCAAGATAGTCTGGAGATTCTTATCGTCGATCACAACCTGGAATATTAAGGATTGGATGACGGCTAGCGCCGTGAGGCCGTTCTGGTTCGTGTGACTGGCGAAAACGAAGATGGTCCGATGATGCTTCTTTCCGTGCTTAATGGCCGCGGCAGCAAGAAACGTCTTTCCTGCTCCAGGAATGCCCTGCAACCATAGCCAGATACTGTCCCGTTTCGAGATCTCAAGCCAATGAGTGAAAGTCTGATCACGGAGCAGCCATTTTACCCCATCGATGTGAGATCCATTGCACAGCCAATCTAGCCGCTGATCATAAAGGGAGGGATTGATGCGGGCCTTAAAGCCCTGGAACTTTTGTGTTTCTTGAAACTCATGAGTTTCGGTGAAATGCGCCAGCGCTTGAATCCTGGCCTCTTGCGCCTCTTTAATGTCCACGAAAGTTACCTCTTCCCTCATTAAATGTGCATGACTCTTGAGTTTCCCGCAACAATGTCAATCTTTTTTTTTTTTTTTTTTTTCTGTCAATTAGAATCAAAAATTTA
>Ga0247778_1000522_pt1 | contig 45107 bp, 43 predicted proteins | sample UWRJL049202B5_FD_179939 | JGI IMG/M metagenome (GOLD analysis project Ga0247778, IMG submission 179939) | Plant litter microbial communities from Arlington Agricultural Research Station in Wisconsin, United States - UWRJ-L049-202B-5 | ecosystem: Environmental > Terrestrial > Plant litter >...
ATTTTGATTAACATAATATGTTGCACGTACTGACGTGGCTGCCTCGGTGCCTCAGGCACCCACATGTAAATAACCTTACCTCCTGCCCCTACAGCGCCATCATCTCTTAATATACTTACACATACAGCATTTACTGCATTATAATAATAATTATTTAAAAAAAATAAAAAAATAAAAAAATATATATAATAATTATTATAATATTAATTCAATATATTTATTAAATTTATATTTGAAACCTTTTTGAAGGAATTATTATAATATCGATATAATTATTATAAATATAAAAATATTATTTAAATTGAATACGAAATTTTTATTTAATAAAAAAAATTTTAATGTTATATAAAATTTTTATATTTTATAAATTTTTTAAATCTTACAATCGTAAATCTCGAAATTTTAAAAAATTTTATATTATTATATAATTCGCAAATTTTAGTTTTTTGGTTCTTTTGCATGGATTAGTCTACTGAATTTTAGGGTTAAGATATTTGTAACTTTCCGGGTTCGTAATAAAGTAGAAGCTACTTAAGTTCATTGGAAGCATTAGATTTCTTCTCAAGTCTTTAGAGTGGCTTTCGATTAGGTACTTTTTTGAGCAAACTCTAATATTACCAGAATACGTTGTCATCTCAATGGTTTGATGAAATAGTAAAATTCGGGTGTTGCCTCTGCCACAACGAGCAGAGTAAATACAATGCCTAGGTAATTAATCAACCAGTCGAAGCAAACAGAAGCCATATCAACACGACTGTCCAGTATAATAATAAACTCTCGAATACAACAGAGATATTGCTTCAGTTCTTCAATGTGTTTTTTATTCGACAACTTCAATACATGCAACATCCGGACTTAAGATTCGATGCGGACATAACGAGGGAATCCTTCCATTTCAGGGTGACCATGTTACCCCTAAGCTACAAATTTGTCCTACTATGTCCACTGAGAAAAGAAGCTCCATATCTCCCCTGGAGTGTATGATTTCGCACCACTGTCACTACCTCCGTCCACTGGAGCAGGAGCATGACCTCCATCAAACGCAATCCAGGTAACAGGGTATCCGGATTTGCAACCAGAATAGACTGTCTTGATGTGCGATTTGCTTCCAGCAGCAGGCTCCTGGGGTGTGATCTTGGTGCAGCCATTGTTCCCCACGAATTTGTCACGCATAACACGACCGCCAGAAATGGGCAGCGTGCCATCGCTGACGCCGTGAATACCAAGATATGCAATTGGATCATTACCACCGTTGCATCCACTCAGCTGTCCTCCCGATATAACCGTCACAGCTCGAAAGTCCTTGGCCCGCGCGCAAGCAATGGAGAATGACATTGATCCCCCATAAGAAAATCCAACAGCAAAGCGTTGTCCTTGATTAACACAGAGGTCATTTTCGATAGCTTGTCTCATCTGATCCACAAAAGTGATATCTTGACCGCCAGAATTGGCCCATCCATTACTAAGTCCTTGTGGAGCAACAAGAATAGCTGTTTCACTCGCTGTTCGCTGTTGTCCATAATAGGCCCAGAGAGCACCATCACTCCCACCACTTGCGACGTCTGTCATAGTGCCACCAACCCAGTGAAACGCGAATATCAGCTTGTACGATTTGTTCTTGTCGTAGCCATTTGGTATGCGAATAATGTACTGTCTGTTTTGGCCGTTTACGGTGATCGACTTCGTTCCAGATGTTGTGGTTGGGGTTTTGCCACAGCCTGGCGAGTTACTGTTGACGACTTGCCGGGCGCCGATGGGGCTGTTGGCTAACTTTGGACTGAAATCCAAATTATTAGGAGCGCATTGACCCAGTAGAATCACGGCGCTAAAAAGACACACTTTGATCAGAGAGCTTGAGAAACCCATGTTGAAATAGAAAGGCTTCATGGGGAACAATATCAAGACAAGTTGAAACTAGGAAATCTAGCTGGCGCTCAAGAAGAATGCGACGCCTTTCTGGTCATTTGCAAAGAATGGCTATTGTTATAGGCCTTAGCGTTACAGCAAAAGGCGGAGAGAACCGAAATCCGTGCTATGTACCCGAGTTTACCCCCAAACGGGGTTCTCAAACTAGCCTCCGTGTCAGAGAATGAACGGACAACATCGATCTTAATAGACAACGTGAGATTCATGAATCTGCCATAATGCTCGGAGAAACTTCCACTTAAATCACCCGGCTGGCTGATTTATGATTCAAGCGCGAATCAATTGATAGGATCGTAAGATGTCGGCAGTTACGATTTGGTATCGGCAATACCCCACATTAGGAGAGTCTTGGCCGAACCCCAGACAATTAAAATTTAAAACATGAATAGATCCGGTCTGAGTGCGGGGTATGCAGAAGAAGTTCTCTCATGACGCATGATGCATATAAGGGACGGAAGAACCTGATGCGACTATCATGCAGAGCCTCCACAAGAGGTTATTCGCTTAGAGAATTGCCAGCACCTAGAGGAATTACTCCTAAACAAAGTTTTCGGCCTCTTTTCGGCCTCTAGTGTTACTGGTGTTGTGCTAGCTATTTGGCTTATTTAGAGCGGGAGTTTGCGAGCGCGATGTATATCACCAGCTGCGTCAAGGTGCAGGGTTGGCTTAGCTGGAGTAATTCCTTCGATTTGATATACACATTGGCTGTATCTCCTGGCTGTAGTCCGGGCACAATCGAATGGTAACGATAGATCTGATGATCTTGTCCAGACCGAGGGAACTAGGGAGGAAGCAAATCTTCATTCCATAGATTCTCTACATAAATTAGGCGTTAATAGTAATGTAAACGATACTACATATATTGAGTTGTGCCAGTAGATATGCTTCGCTGAATATTGTACGTCCCAGCCGCAGCTATTCATGCTACAGGTTCCCGCTAAGACCCCTTGAAGGGTTGTAAATGGCAAAGTTTGAGTGGTGGAACTTTGTACAAACCTGTATATGCGAATGAGTGGTATCCGCGGTGTATGCTGAATAAGTTCAATGACATCGGAGAATGAAAGCAAAGCAACGCCTTCTATGTCAACGGTAGAAGCATATTAGACCATCGAAGTCAAATAAACTCACAAAGGGTTCCCCGGGCCGCATGCCTACTGGGTTCAGCGAATCCAGAAAGCCCACGCCAGTGGGCACGTTTGCTTCATGTACTATAGTTCAATAATTTTGCCGATATGATACAAAACACACCGCATATGAACACAAGCCTGCCGGAATGCAGTCCTGGTGTATGAACTTGCATTTTTTGATAGCAAACATCTCCCCATCAAAACCCTCAACCCCTTGAATATCAGTATCATCCACAAAAAAAAGAATGTGAATGATTAAGAAGCGAAATAAGACAGCCACAGACAAAACGCGCTCCAGGGTTTATCATTGGATACTCGCAGACCAGTTGTTGACTGTAAGAGTCGTCGAGCTACCTGTGAAAGGTTCTGTGCCAAATTGAAGAGCTGGATAGTGTTTGTATGGTCAGTGGCCGGTTGACTACAGACTTCCAAAAGAAGAGGAGAATTGAGGATGGCATACTTATCAAGTGTTGGCTGCTTGCGGGGAACCCTTGGCTATTTGCCAAGTAGTTGAAGAATTCCTTGATGTTTGTGTTGAATCCAGTGACAGGATTGGAAGCTATAAAGCTGAAGACTTTCATTGAGCCATTATAACCAGCCCACAAGGTCCAAGAGTAACCGCCGACGGAAACGGTCCCGACAGAAGAGCCAATAGGGTAAACATTGCCATACCGACCGAGCCTATCGTGCAATAACGTTAGCGATCTGTGCATCCTTCTGCCCACTTGTGCTATTTTCATGGAGCTTACCAGATCATAAGCTCATAATCGCCACTGCTGTGGGAGTGGTTGGGATCTGCGGCGGTGAAAAGATCGTAGGCAACATCGGCTCGAATGTTGGTATTACTGTAGCTCCAAGATGCCGAGGTCGGGATACTATTTATTTGGCTCACCAGCTTTGCATTGGATACTATAAGGCCGGAGTTGGCGTAGCTCTTGACGTTATTATCGCCACCGGACCAGTTCCACGTCGTTCTCCAGGAGATTCCTCCACTAGAAACGGAGTTCACATATGTGCACTGAGATCCCGATCCCGATCCTTTCCCCCACAGATTGTTATTAATCTCATAGCCATTGGCAGAGTAATAGCCATACTGGTCACAAAGTGTTTGTGCCTGGGCGGCTGCCACGAACGTTGCTGAGAGAAGGGAGGGGATCTTCATATTTCGAGTATGAGATATTCAATTTGTGTAGGTGGATAATTGGCCAGATTCTGAGACACAGAGGGGGATGACATAGTATTTGTTTCTTTTTGCAATCGATTCCCCGCTCGCGGAGTATGTGTCGTGGTGGGGGGTCCAAGGGGTCAGCAGATCCATTTTCAAAACGTCGGTGTAATACTCGGAGGCTGGCAAATTTTCTAAATTTGCAGCTTTGATTAATAGGAAATTTAGGAAGGAAATTCTCCGGTGTTAGGACAGTCCGGGGTATTTCGAACGTAGACTTGCATAGCTTGATTCTTTAGTTCTCAAGATAGTGCCTAAAATGTTGCGCTATATTTGATTTTACATCACGGAAAAATAGAATTCTACGATGTTCCACAATGTTTTCCTTTCTTCGAATGAACTTGGCTTATTTACAAACGATTGCTTGTTTAACCAATTCCCACCAGTATGGTACGAGGCGAATTTATTGGATCCGTTTTATTCTAATAAGGAAAATAGTAGTACGTTCCGTCAGTGCATCACGGGAAGTATATTCAGCCGCTTAGAATTATCCCGTATCCTATAATCAATTGTACTTTTCGGATTTATCTACGACCTAAAGTGAGGGTCACCGGGGGGAACTAGCCCACATAATCTTAAGCGGTTAAACGAGCCACTTGATGTTCTTCTTGACAAAACCCGCGTGCGAGCAAGGACATAGATTCGCGGCGCGGTAGCCAAATTAATGAATTGCAAAATGGCCGCGGTATCTAGAGCATCTTTTCCTCCGGTTAAGTTTCGAATGAGTCGGATATTGCCGTGTGGATTTATCTAAGCCGCAAAATATTTCGCCCAAGTCTCCAACCACGACACTTTCAAATTATTTATCTAATTTTCCAGAAAAAAAGGAAAAGTTATTAAATATAACGAATTACAACCTTGCTGTTAAGGCGATGGCCAAAGATAATGGTCGCGAAGGAATCAACCAGCAATATCCAAGGCTAGGCCAATAGAAGAGCAAAATACACTTGAAATCCAGCTTGACGCTGTGATTAGAATCAATTCTTCTTGCTGTGATTTTAGACGTCATCTTTGAACTCTATCCTTTCAATGAACCCCTCCTTAATTTATCCATTCTTAGCTGTCAACATACTTTCGCCTGACCGACCGATACCTGGCATGGCGTCCATACGAAGTCTAAACCAGTCCTATTAGATAATTTGGAGCAAATATCTGTAATCGAGCTGGCAAAATAACTGAAAAGGGGGTATTGGCTCACGATATAATTATGGGCAAATAAAAACAATCAAGTGTATTAAGTGTACATGGAAGATTATAGGAAAAACATTGCTATTTTACGCCTACCCGAATGGAAGCGGATATATTTTGTTAGTAGCTATACCCAAGTGAGTTCATTTCAAATTCTTGATTTGGTTTGGATTCTTGGCCTCAGGTGACAGACCCCTTTTTTACACGAACACCGAGCAAAGCGAGACCTTGCTCTGCATGCCCAGAAGAAACCTAGCAATCATTGTGGTTTCCAAAATGCTCCTAGCTATTGCGAATATCAGATTAGTTTATCTCATAGTGATAGTCCGAATGATTTTCTAAACGAGCCTCGTCACCCGTTCGGATGGCCTGAAGCCTTAAGGCGCAGATTTGTACTTTGCTGTCGATTCATCGGTTGATCTGTATATAAGTTTGTGCTTGATATATGTACATAGGTACACTACAAAATATTTACAGCGTAGCAAATAGCTTATCGAAAGATTCTTCAGCAATCTTCATGCAATCATGGCCGTAGATCATTTTTTGCACATCGGCGTCTGCCCACTTGTCCGGCACGGTACCCTTCTTCTCCTTCAGTGCTGCGAACTTTTTGTCCCGTTCTTCCTTTGCGGCACCAGCTCCAAGATGTAAGTCTCTTCCATTCGCCGCAGCGAGCTCGACTAGAGCCTCTGCACGGTCTTTCCGGATATACTCGTAGACTTTTAATGCTTTGTGTATGCTTGTGGGATTCTGATCCGGGCATTGCGACAACACAACAGCAAGGACTGCCCCATCTTCAATAGCTTGTGCTGCACCCTGGGCAAGATGAGGTAAAGTAGGATGACAGGCATCCCCAATGAGAGCAACCGAACCATGGACCCAGGTTGGTAAAGGGCTGTGAACCCGAAGTTTCCACTCACAGACCTCACCGTCGGGCACAAGCCCAAGCATTCGCTGGATTTTAGGGCAAAAGTCACCAAAAGTTTCCAACATTGCCGATTTCGATCCTTTCGTCGTGTATGTTGCGGACGGCGCAGCGGCGAAATTCTTGTCTGGCTGGGCTGTCGATATGTTGTAAATTGTCTTGTTGGAGACCGGGTACGCGATGATGTGTCTCTTTTCGCCGATCCATCGAATGACCAAGTCATTATCGATGAGCTCAAGAAGCTCAGGATCATGCTCCATCTCTTCTCGTTTCAGCATGATTCTGTACGCTGCCTGCTGTGTATCTTCGATGCGAGCATCCGCCTTGAGCTCCCTCAGTATAGTATCACGAGTGATACTTTTCACGCCATCTGCCGCAAGTAAAACGTCGGCTTCAACCAAGTACGACTCGCCATTCCTCGGCTTGACTCTGATGACTGGTCTTGGCTCAAATGATTCTACTGATTCGATAGCAGTAGAAAAATGGAACGTGATAGCATTCTCTCTCTTGCAACCTTCGTACATCGAACTGGCTAAGGAGGACCTATGACCAACCATATGGGGGTAGCCGTAAGTACTCCTGATATATCGCAAATCTACATGGGCGAGTTCTTTGTCCTCATCTCCCTCTTTTTACATAAGAATAGGTCCTCAGATATTCGGGGTGAAGTGCTTACGCCTGATGCTGGTCTCCTTGAGTTCTACAGCCTCCCGTTCGATGTCAGCCCAAGCACCGAGTCTGTCGAGTATCCTCGCCATATTTGGGGCAAGCTGAATTCCAGCCCCAACAAAGCCGAGATTTGATGCAGTCTCATACACATCAATACGAGTAAAGCCCTGCTTAGCTAGAGCTAGGGCGGAAGCCAGCCCACCCATGCCTATTGCAACGTCAACCTAAAGCTCGTGGTTTGAGGGGGAACCACTTACCAGCTCCACCGATAAGGATTCTTAAATTCTTGTCCATTGCTATCTGAAGGACTTGGACGAATCCAGTCTAATATATAAATATATGACAAAAGAACAAATAAAACTTCCGCCTTATTACAATGTCAGCTCAAGAATAGTCCAGAGTGACCCCAAGAGGGATTTTCAATTTGGGTTTTATAGCCTTCGAGAGAAAGAAAGCGCTTACAATCAGAGCTCAGCTACGGATATCCTATTCTTGCAGTACCGTCAATGCCTTCAGCGTCGCAACCTGTTGGGCGGTATTTCGGCTACAGCATCGGTATGTTAAGTCACTTAGGTGTAGAAGACCTCGTGAAAATTTTGGCTTGGTTTATTCTGTTTGAATGTTTATCCGCGATGGCGGTGGTCCGGAAGTGCTGTCTTTGGTGGCGTGGACACCCCGGTGTAGATCCAAGTCCAGCGTTGTACAGGGTGCAGCAGCTGCGCTCCTCGTGTTTGTCTACTCAAGATGGGTGGCCTGATTGCTGATGCAAGATACTTGATGAGAACAGGTCAAGTTCTTGAGACACTCGTAAAAGTGCCATCCCCAAGCACAAGTTTCTCGATTTCCGTGGTGGGGCCGGCAAGTCACGTCTCCAAGATAAAATCAGTATATGACCGAGCCCCACAGGGGCGCAAACGGAAGGTCCTGGTGGTCTTTGAGTCCCACGCCAGCTGGGAGGTCAGAAATATATCCCTTTTGGTCTGTCCGGGCCGAAATATGTAGTGGGGTAACAACCGATGGCGGCAATGAGATGCGGGGTCAAGGACACCGCCGACGAATGCCGCCAAGCAAATCTCCAATTTTTGTCCCAAGAGCATGCAATACAGACCAGCCTGAAATTTCACTGTCCGAGAGCCTGTGGCATCGAGGAAATATTTACCAGGGTTGGTAATTTTTGGTATTATAGCTGAGAATATTGCATGTGGCGGAAGTCGCGGTGTTCTGTATCATGCTATTCAAATCCCTGCACCAAGATGTACAGAGTGAGTTTCACCTCGAAGTAGTGACAGAATATGAGAGCCTGACTTGATCTAGTACCAAGTTCCATACCCGCCTGGGATTGGCTTTTGGACCACATTTCGTCAAATGCTTCCCCAGATTCGCACGGAAAGGAAATAGGATTTACGAATACTGTTTCCAATGAACGTCTCACACATCGCCAGATTAAAGAAGCCTCCGTCTATTTGTCTACAGCTCTTAGTAGAAAATATGGTTTACGAGAAGGCGATGTTGTTTCGTTATGCTCTCCGAACTCAGTTGTATGCAGATTCCCAGAGCATTTTGTTGCTTTATTTGTTAACTTCGCATGTGTCAATGCCCCCTTTGAATGTTCCAGACCCTCCAGGACATTTCAAATAGTTCTCGAAACTCCCGAAGAGCCTGGATATTTCCCTCATTAGGCAATGCTGACTCTGAAAACTTACAGTGGTTTCCAGCAGGCATGTTCGGGGTCATGAGGGCAGGCGGCATAACTGCACTATCTTCGCCAGCGTATGGTGAGGACGAGATGTTGCATGCTATCAAAACGGTCAAATCCAAATTCATTTTTGCTTCGATGTCCGCTTTGAGTGTAGTCGAAAAAGCCGCTGATCGACTGAGAATCGAACAAAGTAGAATCTTTCTGCTGGACGGAGAGAGACCAGGGTTCGAATCAATACGTACGCTGATAGAAACTGGGAGGAGATATGGGGACAACGGTCAAATCAAATCATTCAAATTTCCACCGGGGACAATGAACAGTAAAGTTTGTGCTCTACTTTGTTTCAGCAGTAAGCAACTTTGGGTCTTTGTTCATAAGCTCCCCCGATTACCCTTGGTTTTATCTCATGTACTCCGTTTTATTCCATAAGCTCCCCAAAGAGGAAACAACAATCCCAAGACTCACTTGATTGGGAATATACTAACTCTCCAATGTTGCTAGGTGGCACCACAGGGTTGCCAAAAGCGGTGGGTCTATACTTCCTCCATTAAGATGACCCTAGTAACTTTAACCAGGTCATGATATCACACCAAAACATCATAGGACAATGCCTGCAGCTCTTGCCAACAACTTCGGAGGATCACAAAACCGTTCTCGGACTTCTTCCGTTCTACCACAGTACGTCTCAAACTTCCTACTTGAGGATATCGCTTCGTACTTCCCTATACCGTACGATGCTAAGATATAGACTGCCTATGCTTCTGGAATCTGAGGCATTCTCTTCCCAATTTTGTGCAATTGACCACCGCAATGTACTTGAAGTTTCCACAGAAAGGCCCAGAGATGGATGGCCTACTCCAACTACTGCCTTTTGGGCAGAAGTCAGAAAGCTCCATTCTCCGGTTTTGACAGCAAACGATGTGTGGAATGGATACGCTGACTGAACCAGTAACTGGTGTGGTGAAGATGCTCATCCTTCCCTTCGTCATCGGCGCAGAAGTAGTTATCCTCTCGAAATTTACAGTGCCTGCCTTGCTCGACACCATTGTCAAATATCGTATCGCTGAGGTTCAAGTGGTCCCACCTATAATAATTAGACTAACACGCGATCCAATCGTACAGCAATACGATCTCTCTTGCGTGAGACGATTCGCGTCCGGGGCAGCTCCTATCAGCGCAGAAATCTTACAGTTGCTAGAGAAGAAGTTTCCTGGCAGGGGCTTTAGTACGTCACCCTCTGCCGTGTTCGAATTCGAGATATTTCTTGAGTTCCTATACTGACTTGTTACAGAACAAGGGTATGGGATGACGGAAAGTTGTGGATGTATAACTACGCACCCTCTGGACAAACATTCGTTTTTATATGCAAGGACAGGCGGAACTCTTGTGGCAAATACGCGGGTGAAAGTTGTGGATCCCCAGGGGAATCCAGTTGGAGTTGACGAGAAAGGAGAAGTAAGTTTGAAACAACGTCTGAATGTTCCTCCTCTCAGACAACAGTAGATTTTAGCCAAAGGACCGCAAATGGTGATGGGCTACTTCAACAACCCAAAAGCCACGGAGGAGGCGTTCGATAGCGAAGGCTTCCTTCGAACTGGGGATGAAGGATCAATCAACAGCGAGGGATTACTTACAATCCATGACCGAATCAAAGAGATGATCAAAGTGAAAGGAGTCCAAGTAGCGCCAGCAGAGCTCGAGGATCTCCTTCTTGGGCATTCTAAAATAGAAGACTGCGCCGTGATCGGGGTACCAGATGATTATAGCGGAGAGAAGCCCTTGGCATTTGTGGTTCTCAAACCCGATATCAAAGCCGGAAATGCTGTCAAAGAAGAAGTTCTCGGGTATGTCAAGGAGAAGAAGAGCAGGTCAAAATGGCTGAGTGGTGTGGAAATCGTGGACCAAATTCCAAAAAGCCCCAGTGGGAAGATTCTGAGGCGTGTTCTGAGAAACAGATATAGTTCTGCGTCAGCTACTGTCAAAGCAAAATTGTAATGGTGTAACTTATGGTGTAAGTCCCATTCGCCCAGCCGCGATGCAGTAGGGAGTTTATAAGACTACATCACGGCTCCTTCTAAGTGAGACGGTCGATAACTTCTCTTAGGCTTCCAATTTATAAGTGTGTTCAGTAAATTGATTCGTTATCCAGGGGAGACTGCACTTCAAGCACCCAAAGACTTCTGCAAAAATGGTTGGTTGGCAAAGCCAAGTGCTGTTGCAGGCGCTGTTGCCCTCCGATTTGTTTTGATAAGTGCCTTCGGGCTTCTAGAATAGAATGCCCTCTCGAGAATAAAACAACGCCAACTTGTGCGTTTAGATACTACGTGTACTGCCAACATCCAAAACCAGCCTTTCTACTGCCATTCAACACCACCTATCGAAACGTGTGTACTTCAAATCAACGCCGTTCTGATTTGAGCTATCATACTTTGGACTTGTGCAGCCCTCACTTGGAATCGGTTGTTGTCAACTACACATATCGAAAAAACAGTATGCGGTACTGAGGAAGGAAGAGGCTACGTTGTTGATGTTCGATAAACTGCACCACTGTACTTATTAGCCCGAGAATCTCCATAGTGGATGACCAGAAAAATTGCTAATTACTTAGTAGAATACGGTGGCGTCCGATTGAACTGATAGCACTTAATTGGAGCCTCGTTCATATAGCTAAACCTCATATGTTACAAAAATTTAAGGGAAGTGTCGATGATAGCCTTTTGCCCGTAAAAGAAAAATTATTCATATTGTAAAAATGAGGTACAGCTTAACTATTTGTAAGGCTATGCCCGGTCATTACCCAATAATTTATCTGTACCTATGCACGCAAATGCACAAACCGCAGTGAAGCGTGAAGACCAGGTCGAATCCTGATGTATCCGATTGCAATATTAAGCCGCCAATCTGCACGAGGCACTTCACTATGAGTATAGTCAGGTTTGTGCAATACTGTTGCACATGTATTATGGTTAAATGTCGTGCCTAACGAGCCCTTTCGTCTATGAATGAGGAATTCGATAAATAATCTCATAATATATTGTGTATTATTATTTAGAGACGATCCGGTCCGAAACTCCGTCACCAATGTGGTGTACCCTTAAGAACGAACAGCTTGGTTGGGCGCGAGATGCAGATATTGATTGCCTGTAGTGTAACTGCAAAGTTGAAGACCAAGGGCTCCACAGCCCAAGTTAAGAAGGATATAATCGTTGGAGCTTTCCAGATTGATACCCTAAATGGAGTGGTTGGAGATTTGTCACCTAGATACAAAAATAACTCGACATTTGCAGCTTACAGATGTTCATGTACTTTTAGATTGCTCAAGGTGTTTCGAGAACTGCTTCGGGCTTCGTGTTGGCGCAGCGACGGCGCCATTGAGTGGCAACTATTCGTGTACAGCACTTGCAGTAGGGGAAAGCAACCTCCTCCCACACTAGGTGAATGCGTACTGAACCCATCAATATCTCTTCAGCAAGCCACGCATTTTGACTCGAGACAACTTTGCCCCTCCTCCCAACCGCGCAGCTTGTAGGACAATGTCTTCGGCCGCAGATCAGATGAGAATGAAATAATTACATGAATTAATTAATCGAAAACATAGCAACAAATAAAAGCGTCGTGTCAGATACTCACACTATGTACACCTTTCTGCTTGCCGTGCTGCGCGGCTATGCTGAAGTTCACATTTGGAACCATTAATCCAGCCAACGTATACGGACCCTTACCCCTGAAAGAGAATATGGCACATAGCAATGTGAGCGACCGATCCATTGGCTAATCCACCCTTGCTTTAACGGGGAGGGCTTGCGAGGGTTAGCTTCGCAGCAAATGGTATGATCGCCTCGTACCGTATAACCATTGACCGGTAACCGACCAGGAGCTGTGCCACTGCAGATTCGAAGACGTGCCGCAAGAGATCGAAAAACCTCGTGGCAGCACGGGCCGGGAGAATATGTTCGGCGGGTAGGGGTTGAATCGGCACCTCTTCCCGTGGCATCCACATGCCCGCCAGCCCAGGCGGGCAAGGTCTGTAAGCCCGTAAGGCTCTGCGCGTGCGAGGCGTGAGAAGGAAGGCTGGCGAAACTCCACTGGGAAAGTTGGACGAGAAGTGGCTGATGAGTGACCCGATACTACTCTAGAGAAATGCGACAATGAGGCGCGCCGTCTGAAGTGGAACGCTATGCAAGCAGGACCGGGCGTTGAATGGACGGATAAACTAATCTACAACTACAACCTTGGGAATGTACTGATCATATTGCACACGGGAGGCCAAATCGCCGGTCGAGACTGTGAAGGTGTTCGTGTATGCAGGCATGCAGGCAGTCATACAACCATCGTCGGATTCCCGATCGGCCCTTTGCAAAGGGCAACACTTTTGAGTATCGAAAGAAAGAAAAGAACATTGGAAGCACAAATTGAGGTGGGCTGTTTGCAGCCTCTCCTCTGGCCTCTCTACAGTACTTGCACAACAGTTTATTATCGTCGCCGACGTAGGACTTTTGCACAATAATCGCAGGTAAGGAGCAATTTTAGCCTCGTTTTATAATGCGGAGGGGTGAAGCCTGTTCCCACGAATCACGGCATTGCCGGACAACCATTCGGTAGTACTCGCACTAGATTACACGTGGGATCAACGATCTGCCTGCTGCTTGCGGGAATATTAGACGAAAGTTAAAAGAAGGTTTTGATGATACCTAGATACCCAGGTACTTTGTATATTCGAGGCTTCCCCCAAAACACGCCCACAGTTACGTGCGTAGCACACTTTGTACACAGTATGACCGTAGAGCATAAAATTGGGCCTTTACCCGGGATTGAATGATTTCCCTAAGGCGCAATCCTGTATCAATATCAATAACGACGGATGGCATGCTTAATAGATCGTCATATGGACTTTGGAGCCTTCATCTTCATGTAACTTACCCGTTTCCCGGTATTAATTGTGTAAAGTCATTATGCTGTCTATTCTTAGAATCTGCCGCACGCAACGGGAAAAGCTTGGCAGTCGCTTGTTCGGGAGAGGTTGGGTCTCCTTGGGTCATCTTGTGTGTGTCGTAAGTGCACCAATGATAGAGGGCCCGGAGACATTAGAACGGCGAACGCTGCTGCAACCTGCCTCTTTTCTCTGCCTTAGTTTGAAGTTACTCGGTAACCGCAAATTGAGGGGGTTCCGCTCCCGAGAATTGTAGCTCGTGGTGACGCTGCCCTGCATGGCAAAGCATGGCACCCAGCCTTGTGGCAGGAAGGCCATGCTGGTCGGTGTTATGAATATTCGTCGAGTAAGATGATTCGCTTACCGGCATCTAAGGAGGACAAGGAGGGGGAAGACGCGCCCGAACCATCGAAAATACCGTACCAGCGTCGTGCGATAGATCATATTATTAAGTAGAGTAGCAGGTGGGGTGTGTGTGAGACGGCGGTGACTTGGGTTGGTCGAGTCTGGGCAGACGGGAGGTGCCAGATGCCAGATGCCAGGTGCCAGGCGCCAACTGTCAAATGCCACTTGCCAATGACTCGAGGAGCGAGGGCCTACTAGGCAGTATGACTTTTTGTTTGTGCTGGAGAGCGCGAGTATCTTGCCATGATGCCATCCTCTGGCAAGTGCACACTGCTCCAAGAGTTTCTGTATCACCTTGATTCACGGTACTTGATGAGCTCTCCCGGGCTGTTCGGCATGCTTCTCCGTCGGCAACTTATCGCTGCCAAGGGTCAGGGGTGCCACGATTCCACGAAGATGCCACGACGACGACACCCAAGCGCCTTCTCCATATTCCTATGGTCTGCAGCGCAAATCCCTGCTAAAGACGAGGTAGCCCCATGCTGATGGCGCTTGCGCCTGCAATGCGGTGGCACAGGGGTAGGATTCAGAGGAAGGGTCAATCCTTGTCCGGTATATTTCTGTCTGCGACTCTGCGCGCGGCACATGGCCGAAAGCCCCCCTCTGTATCATTATGAACCATGTGAGCTAACTAACTCTAACTCTTGTGAATGAGGCATCTCTTTCATCTCGAACCCAAATATCCTCCCTCCAGAGCAATGTAAATCTACTTCGTACATTACTACATTACTATACGACACTGCGACAGATCCTTTACTTCAACGCAACCACTTGCACTGAAGCTACGGCCCGTCGGCGGCACTGTTTGGGAATCTGCATGTCGTTCCAGATTTGGTCAGTTGCGCTTCCTGGGGTTGAAATTATCATTGGCGCTGTGGGCCTGGGAAGCTCGACTCCCCGAGAAGGAGTGCTTCGGGGATGGTTGCCGAGCGGGCACCACACCATCTGCACTGCACACTGGGACCCGAGGAGAGAACTACTCTGTCTGTTGACAGGTGCAACTATCAAAAACTCTCCGCCTCCTTCCACGTCGGGACTGAATGCGGCAGTAAGGTAGGAGAAAATTGCACGAGTGAGACCATCTGATAAGCGTGACGCCAAAGGCTGGTGGCCCATCTGCTTCCTCCTTTTCTTCAGCAGACGCCAATCGCGCCACAAATGTTACCCTAGTCATGTGCATTTTTGATGACCGTTTCATTCACGTCACTTGTTGTGAGGGGTAGGGGGGAGCGGGAGAGGGACGGGAAACCCCCCCAGTACGAACGAAGTGAGCCATGATCAACTGTTTCTACCCGCGGCTACATGATTTTGTACAGTCGCAGCTCAGCAGTTGTACTGCGTTATTGACTGCTGGTGCTTTCAGCGTACAACATACTCGTACTTGAACCCAATGATGGATTTGTCATGTGTAGCTCGAGACCTACAATCTCGTGCTTGCGTCATGAGTCCCGACACCTTGGGTCGTGATATAAAGGGTCGCAGCTAAGCCCGCACAGGATGCGAGGTTGAGCAGGTTTGAACTTTACATCTGGACGACTCTTTGATCTACCGGGAGCTAGACTCTGCTACCTTCGCTCATGCCTGGCTGGAACAAGTGGAGCTCTTCTTGGATCTTGCCAGAATGGTACTGCGATCGGCAATTTGGAAGGAAAATAGACACTTGATTTGAAAAGAGTTTGGTCATGCTCGGAGCTCGTCCCAGATCCAGTCTGGCGGGTTTCCATCACTTGCATGCCATGAGGCCGCTAGAAAGCACTAAACTCTCGAAAACGTTACAGTGCCGGATATGCTCTACGATTTGGTAAAGTTTGCGAATATAAAAGTGTATTCTAGTCTCCAGGTCGTAAGAGTGAAGCTTCTATTCTCACTATACCGATAGCCTCAACTTTGACCACCGGAATGGGATAGGTAATAATATGTAGCATCAAAGGCACTATGGTCCGTGATCTAGCAAGGAAACTTTTTTTTGCCGTGCTCGATAATCCCTGATGTAGATGTGCCGGTTGCACGCTACGGATGTCTCATACGGCGTTTGCCTGTCAAGGGGCCTCCGCCTCCGCCTCCAGAGTGTCCACCTCTCTCGATTGACTATGACGCCGGTCACCGTGGGGCTAAAAAGTCCACTGCCCGTCCGCTGCGACCTTCCAAAGCTGGGACGGGGGAGAGACAAATTATTCCAATCATGAGGGTAAGCATTTAGGGTCATCGTGAGGTGCTGCTTACTTAGGCCAAGGGAAGGACGTTGGTGCATGGTCAACATGGTGCATGGCACATGGCACAGCAGGGCTTGCCCGGATATCTGGGAACAACACCCTGAGGAAGATGCAATTCCCACGCGGAACTCACGATAATTTGATGACCTTGCAGGAAATTCGGCCCAGGGCTACGCTGGCCGTCAAGTAGCGCCTGCCTTAAATCTTTTCCCGAGTGTTGTCGAATCCATGATCGGACAAACGCCTCCTCGCCCCCGAGCCCTCGCCTACCCAAGATCCCTTCAGCGGGCTAGTGTATGCTGGGGTCTCGGTTTTGGAAGGCGAGTCTACAAGTGCAGGGTCATAAACCGGTACTATAACCCCCCCCAAAGCCCCTATTGCCATGGACAGCATATCCTCCGCGACTAGCGGGAAACACATCGCCGGGTCTCTGCTACGCTGGTACGGGAGGGATGGTTGGTGCGGCAGCCCGTGGGCACTACTACTGAATGAATAATGAAGCGTGGAATATTGCTTTTCGGGCTACGAAAAACGCATTCGTACATTACTGCAAACAGCTACTGCACAACCTTGTTTGGATAGGAGGCAGCAACGTGCTTAATCACCAAGAGTTTTACCTTCAGCGGAGGTACATGTCCACTTTCATCAATCTCACTCTCACTCTCGCTCTGACTCTTGCAGACACTTCGAGTTAAGCCGCACCGAGGCAGCCTCTCAGCATCCCAAATAAGTTTAAAAGTGTTGGTTTTGGACAAACTGTTGAGAAGTAGATTTAAATTACGTCCTAGAATTCTACTGTGCCCTACGAGAATAGGAGCTCCTTGCCGCGCCAGCCTGTCGCCATGCGGCCCTCGTCTTGAAATTACTTGAGCATCATGGCGCCCACGATCCATTCCCCATGGAGCTTGGTGCATCCTCTGGCACCCGCTGAGAACAACGATTATTGGAACGCATGGCTTTCCGATCAACTCGAAGCGCCGCCTCAATTTACCCCACAAGTTCGAGTTGACCAAGGATCAGGGGCTCTCGTCCCAAAATAAATGGGCTGGCTTGATGGTACTTTCGTCGAAACACTTCGAGCGGCTACCTTAGGCTCGTCGCCTACCACTGACAGATTACCCCTTTAGGCATAGATCACTCATATAAGACAGAATTAATCTACTAAGATAAAACGTGCGAGTAGTAGTCAGATAAGGCTGGGTTGCACGTTATTATCCCGTACATCTGAGATCGGTATCGGGCCCGAGTTTAATAAGTGTGATAGTCATTGCACTACTACTCAGCATTTCTTCTTAGCAACTACCTCCATTTGACTAGCTACGATTCTTTGACTCTCGATCCCAGGACCACGGATTCTCTTGCCTTCCCTTTCCTCTGCATCTTTGATAGTTAAGACCCTGCACCACCAAGTCCCAAACGTCCCCTTGCTCCGGGCTCCACGACTGCACCGTCCCTCAGTACGCTCCTGCACGAGCCGGGGTTAAATATCCTTGGAGCTATCTATCGTGACGCCTGCATATACTTACCAGCCGTCTGCTAAGTAAATTTGCCTCGAGCTTCCGCTTCCAGAACATTGGGTATGGCCGACACCGCATGAGCCACCATTTCCATTCTCCCATTGCCGACTACTGCATTTTCAACCTCCACACTTACATGTATTGGACGCGTCTCAGAATACCTGTGGTACTTAGACATTGCTCCCAGCTTTCCATTCGTCCCATTTCGACATTTTCATAACGTTGCTGGGACCTCTCAGACCGCATACCGCCCTCCCAGATTCGGCACTCCCGCGTGAAACGGGATTGACGGCACTTTACTGGCGACTGCCGCTTTGCGAACTTTGTTACATTATATGCATTGGGAACTGGTTTAAACCTATCCCAGTCTTATTGAAATACACTATCAGAACCATAGCTGTGCCACAGAGATACCTTTGCTCGACTATACGCCTTTTCTTGAGTGGAGCAGAAAGGTCCTGGAACTGGCATACAACTATAAGCCTCGAATATGACCCAGATATACACCCGGCCATTCATCCCTTCTCTGCATGAGCAACAACAGCAGTACGAGAAACAGCGCGCTCCGTATCTTCCACGGGCAGTTCAGGACTCAGACGCCTGTTCATCCAAATCAAGTCGAGAGTACGAAAGAAGTGCTTGGAATCATTCGCAGCCTCGCTCCCCAATGTCCGACCATAGCCAAGGGCATCGTGCAGTCCCGTCTGTGAAAGCTGGAGATATGTATAATCGCGCAGAGCAGAGTCAAAAGCCTACGCGAGAACAGCTCCCCTCATTGAGCAGTTTATTTGGTTCTACACCCCACCAAAGTAGACCAGCTCAATCTCCATATTCAGATCGTCACAGTCCTGTTTTCCCACCGTCGACACCTCATGATGGCCGACATCCTGCGACGCCTGTTCATCCAGACCGTCCTTTTGATGGATCATACTTCCAACGTCCGCCTCAGCAGTATACATTTAATTCAAGACCAGAGCAAGTTGAGAGACTGGGGATTCCTCCTCCTCCTCCCCGGCACCCTGCGTCAGGAATGAGACCCGAGTCGCCTCGATACGAATCGCGATTTGGTCCGGTCGAGGTTCCTAGAAATCAAGCACCATCCTCTGTGAACGGCTGGTCCCCACGTTCTCAATCTAGCCGTACAGAGTATTTCCCACGAGATACATCGTCGTCCTTCAGAACCCACTTAGAACACCCCCCTACAGCGCACAGACCTGAAGTCGAACCAAGGCAAGCCTATCGAGAGGGACCTCACAGCACGCCGGTAACTCCAAGTTTCCCTCCTACGCCTGCGAGTACTGTTGTTGGTGACCCGACAACGGTGAAGGACGGTCTAGGACCGAAGATTTGGACGGGAACTCAGTTTTTGCCTCGTTTCGTCCGGCAAGCAGAGGTCCCGGGTGAAGGAATGTGTTACTTTTATGATGATGGAACACATTGCAAGACCGTTATTGATGGTGAGGTGGTGAACGCTCACTGGGGCGTCACAAAGGCTGGGAAGCCGAGAAAGAGGTTGGCAATTGCTTGCATTACATGCAGAGAGAAGAAGATAAAGTGCGACCCTGATTATCCTCGATGTGTTCAGTGCGAAAAGTTTGGCAGGGTTTGCAAGTTCAAGAATGCGTAAGTCAAAAAGATTCCTGACGTTGAGGTGTTCAAGGAGATAGTATCCTTGATCCGGAGAGTAAGTATCGGAAGCCATGCTAACAGGAATTTGAACAGACCGCGAGGTGGACAAGGCTCACCAGACACACCACCTGCTGATCCAGAAGATTTGGGCTCAAGGCCTGTCTCATCCTCACGGACGGAGCCAGAGTCGTTCAAAGTTGGAAAGCGGGAGAGCAGTGAATCGGTTTCTCCCAGGCAGATTCTACGGCAAGCCACCCCTGACTCGGAAATGCATCACACGAAACGTCAGCGTACGGGTTACAATGATTTTACCCCCGTGGCTTCAGAAGCATCACCTAGACTCTCTGTTCATGAGGTAGAGTCACCAACAGCAGCTTGGTCTGAACCTGTGGCAACTACTACCAGCGACCACCATCTCTTCCGGGAGCTACAACTTAACCCCTTTACCGTCAGACCCGAAGTTGTCAGCGAAATCGTCGAAATATTTTTCCAGAGTGGCCCAGAGAGTGCGACTAACATGTTTCCTCGCAAGATCTTTAAGTCTTGGCTCCTTTCGACCAACGTGAAGTGTCTAGATGGCTTAATGCTCTTTTACAGCGTGCTTGCTCTCGGCTCCATATTCTCACCCAAATCGGAGCATAAGGCGCTCGGCGCTCACTACGCCGCGGTCTCTCGATATGCCTGTGACAATCGTCGCTTTACTATCCAGCTGGTTCAGTCACGCCTCTTGCTCTCGCTGTACTACTTCGCTATCAACAACCCTAATGATGCTTGGGACTTCTGTGGGGCGGCCATGAGGGCGGCGAGCGGCCTGAGACTAAATGTGGAAATTGAGAAGAGCGAAGACGCTTTCCTCCAAGCCTATCCATATGGTCTTAATCGTCACGGTTACGCCGAATGCAGAAGGCGGACGTTTTGGAGTTGCTACCTTGTAGACCGTTTCAACGGGTTCTGCTCTGGCCATTTTAGCGTGCTTCATCCCGAAGACGTCTTCTTGCGACTTCCCTGCGACGCCAATAGCTTCGAGACTCAAGCTGAGGTTCAAAATCCATTTTTCGACCCTACTAGTCCTCCCATCCAGAATGTCAACTGGACTGTTGGATCTCTCGCATATCTGATTAACGTGGCTACGATCTGGGGCGATATTATGGCAAATATCTATCGGAGTTCTCAGCGACAGAATGGCTGTACATCCAACTCGTTCCCTACGTTTTACGAGGAGACCAGCCGACGCCTACGGATCTGGCACGAATCTTTACCGAGTTGTTATACTTTCTCCCCCGAAAATCTTAAGAGAGCGGCCGATGATGGGAAAATCGGCGTCTTCATGACGATGCACACTGTCTACCACACGACCTCCATGAAGTTAAACCGCTATGTTCGGGTAGCCTCCCTCAGCCGCGCACAGCTTGCCCACCATGTCTGTCTCGCCAAACATCACGCAGAAGCACTCTTAGGTCTGTCAGATACTTTGGCAGCTCGACGCATTTCACCGCCTGCCACTCCCAACGAGGGGAGTGTTACACCGGCACGGTTCTCATCACCCTTTGTTGGATACTCGATTGTCTCGGCCATTGACATTCTTACCGCCAAGGTCCCACTAGCAACCATTCCAAGTCGTCTTGCATCCTTCAGCGGAGCCCAGGCTGTTCTCGCCGAGCTCGCTCTTTTCTGGCAGAGCTCGAAAAACCAACAAGCCCTTGTATTGCAGCGCGTACGGGATTTGGCCGAACTTACTACGGGCAGAGAAGGCCAGGGAGGAACAGGAGCGTTGGGCTTCAAATTCGGCAACCTGGGCGTTGCGAGCAAAGAGGGGGGTGAGGAAATTTTTGAGATGAGGGATGCCATCGAGAAAACCTTCTCGAAAGACTTTGACTGCATTTACGCATGAATTACGGCGCATAGGGTGGCTGCACGATTACGATCTGACGATCCCTCTAGGATCCGGGGTTAAAGATACCTCTTGGCGTTGGCTCTGCAAGATTCTGGAAGTATTTGTAACATATGCTAGGAGGCAAAATCAACCTGTACATAGCGATTAAGACATAATGATACTACATACACATTTTTCAAAACAGCATATGACTTGGGCTGAAATGCATCACTTGCAGTACGCAATCATGCCGAGACAGCGCGCTTCCTACTCAGAAAGGGGACCGTCTCGTCGCTTCATGACTCTCCCAGAGAACTGCCGACCCAAGAATTGCGAAGCCGTAGTGAGAGTTTCGGAGTCATCTAGCCTAGTGGCCTCGGTCCACCAGCGCAGTGTCTTGGACATATTTCTGTTAAATCTGTTAAATCTGTTAATCCCACTTTCCCACCTTCCGGAATCACGTGTGGGGCTTTCTCCGCAGATCTCGATTATCTAGACGAAGATGCCGCCACTAATAGCACGAGCACGACGAGTCTACGAGTATTATCAGCAAGCCGACGCTTGGATTGTGCGATTGGTACCCTGGTCCCTGCGAAAAGCCACGAGATTGTCAAAGCCGGTTCTCGTCTGCGTCCGCAGATGCAGACTAGTAGGCCAACTACCGCAGCGTCGGCCGATTCCAAGACTCCAAGACTCCAAGACTCCCAAGAGTCTACGCCATGCCGTTCCCACAATATATGCTTTTCCCCACATAAAATCTCGTACCCTGCGGCACTCTACTGGTCAGAATTGCGAGCCGCAGCACACGCAACGTAATTCTCGTAATCTTCCTAGCCCGTCCTCTAGCAGGAGTTAAGCCGAGCTAAAAATTGGCGGGATCGTGTACCCGTCCCCGTCCGCTACCAACGTACTTCGTAATTACACTAATTCGTTGGAGCGTCTCTCGCAGGCGCCTATCGGCAACTATGCCTAAAGAGGCTGCAAACCTCGAGCACGCCTGATTCGAGGGCCCTTGGCATGCTGCGGAGAAATTCTGCCTCCGACGAGCCGCGGCTTAGGTGAAAGTGTAAAAGTGTAAAAGTGTAAAAGTATACTACGTAGTATTAATCTGGAGCTCTCGTAAAACGGTACTAAAAGAGATAGGCAGATTGGGGGCGGCAACTAGGTAAGAAGATGGAGCATTCTGGAATGGTTTAAAGTTTCTCCTACGGTTGCAGATGGGTGCCATGTGGACAATTTGTACCAAGTACTTCGTACTTCGTAACTTTGCGCGGTGCTTTCGGTAGTCCATAACCTCCGAAGCTCCCGTCTTCAGAAGCTGCTGACTCAGTCTTTTCTTTCACTAGTCTCAAAATAGCTATCTCGAGAGGCGAGGCTGAACGCTTCTCACACTGTGCCTGCCTACGGAGGTAGGAAGGACAGAGCCGCATCTTGTACTTGGCTGCACAGAGGGGCACAAGGCTGCGAACCACGGAACAACAGCTATGCTGTTATGGCGTTTCCTTCCAAACCACTAACCCAGTTGCACGGCTCCAACGGTAAGATGATAACATAATCCCACAAATACACGCCCACCTATATACTTACCAAAACAACTCAGGACCCGTCCACGCACTCACCTACTCCTCCTCTCCCTCGACCTACATCCTCACGGGCTCCTCTGACCGCTCTATCCGCCTCTACAACCCCTCGCGGCCCGCCGCTCCACCCAGCAGCAACCCCCTCGATCCGCCCCGCGCCACCCAGCTCATCCAAACCTATTCTGCCCACGGCTACGAGGTTCTCGACATCGCCGTCGCCCAGGACAATGCCACCTTTGCCAGCGTCGGCGGCGATCGCAGCGTGTTTCACTGGGACGTCACCAAAGCCCAAACCATCCGCCGATTTGGGGGCAATCATGGGCACAGTGCACGGATTAATGCAGTTACGTTTGCAGGGATGGGGGACAGCGTCTTAATTTCAGGGAGTTTTGATTCAAGTGTGCGCATCTGGGATGTCAAGAGCCAAAATATGAAGCCGATTATGGTTCTCGATGAAGCCAAGGACTCTGTCTCATGTGTGCTTGCAGGCAGCGGCGCTGGCAAAGGTGGAGAGTACGAAATCTTGACAGGGAGTGTGGATGGCAGAGTCAGGAGCTATGATATTCGCATGGGCAAGATTGAGACGGATGTTATTGGGGCGAGTGTTACCAGCTTGCAGAGGACCAGGGATGGAAATGGCGTCCTTGTAGGAGCTTTGGATTCTACCATCAGGCTCATGGATAGGGATGGAGGTGGACTTCTCAGAGCCTACAAGGGCGAGACGTGGAAGAACGAGGAGTTTAGGATGCGGAGCGCGTTTGGTGGAAATGAGAAATGGGTGTTATGCGGAAATGAGGATGTGAAGTCAGATGATGGCGAGGTCACTATTTGGGATATTTTGAGCGGCAAAGTCATCCAGAGAATACGGGTCCAGGGTTCCAAGGCTGAAGTGAAGAAGAAGATTGGGCGGGATGGGAAGGAAAAGGAGAAGCGAAACGTTATCAGTTGCGTGGCCTGGAAGGAAAACGGACGGGGAGACCAGTGGTGTTGCGCTGGGCAAGACGGTCTGGTCACAGTCTTTGGTCCATCGTAATTGCAATTTCAAGGCATAAATATTCGATGACCGACGGTTTGCGAATCGTCAGATGTTCTGCGCCGCACTCTTTCTACGGTACGCTACGCCCATGGACCCTGCCCTACCACGCTGCCACGCGGTGTCCTGGGTTTCCATTGCCGGTCCCCGGGAGAGATACTCGGCTGAAATGTGCCGAGTCGGGACCTCATCTATCGACGACAAACGAGCTCCGGGGTGAGGTCCAGCTCCAAATTGTCAATCTGGAGCGTCCCGGTACCTGAGATACAAACAGCCGTTTGCCCGGAATGCGCGCAATATATTTAAAACCGGCGGTACGACGACAATGTAATAATAGAACTGATTCCAAATACTGGTCAAACTGACAACGCCCTCTCCCCTGTGCGGTAAGCGAATCCAACGCACGGGGGTATCCATATGGCAAATGCTATCGAAATTTATGTCTTGCATCCCTCAAGGGTCCAGAGCGTGCCATTTTCGGTCACGAGAATATATTGACCGGCAGAGGAAGGTGAATTGCCGGATGCCGTCAAGGGTTATGACGGGGTTACATTTGGATTCTGATCCTTGTCACTCACAAAGAACGCTGTTGGTCAACCGGACCTTTCAAAGTTCGGTACGCCCATTCTCACGTGCAGCGGCTGTATGCGAACGGATGAAAAGAGTGATGGAAGTCGCGTGGCATGGAGGGATTGCTGCAACAGGGAGAGACATTCGCTGGGATCAGACCGGGGTCTGGGGTCGTAAGGGCGCCTATGGGTCTCACCGCTACAGTTTGTTCGTCCAGGTATGCATAATCAATTATCCGTTCATTTCTGGCCAATGTCAATCAGCGGCGCGAGCAACATGCCGCCCGTCTTGACGTCTACCATTTTCCCACGGCACATTCTCGGTCTTTATTGTCTGTTTCATGCTTCCGCGGTATTCATTACAACGTACCAGGTTGAGACCCTAGAAGGAAACCAACCGGCCTTAACGGACGTTGCAGCCTTGTCAATGATTTGAATTTCTTGGAAAGGCGGCATGCAAAGTGAGCATGGAAACACCCAGAACGGAAGGAGCCGTTCCAACCCGAACTTGAAGTTATTTTGGTCTTGGGAGCTGCAAGGTTAACTGGTGGAATTTTATGCATAGTTGTGTTTGACGTACATATTTCCCAGCTGCTCAAGAGAGCGCACCATATGTCCAATAGGTGTGGGGTTGCTTGGCAATGCAATTGGTTTAAGAATACGAAGGACATGGATGCTCGCATTCCCGCTCGAGGTGATGGGAAAATCATTTCGAGTGCTATCAGCAGAGCTGCCGATGGCTACTCTTACAGAGTGACCCTTGTTCGATTGTTCAGGCGTCACTAGTACTTCGTTCCAGCAAGTTCACGGTTTCCCTGCAACTGCATAGTGTCCCGGACCAGATCCTTAAGTCGGGAATTTTACCCTTGGTTCCTACCGTGTTTGCAGAAGAGTATATTTAAATTTGTTGATGTCTATTTCCCTGGCAATTACTGATATTTCTAGTGTAATATTCCTTTGGTCTTCCCTTCCGAGCCAAATTTACAATTTGTGTACAAGGAAAACGCTATGTAGTTTACAAGGACCTTGGACTTCAGATCGCACTCGATGACGTATCTAGGAAAGTTCATAATAGCCGCGGAATTCCGTGGCTTTCCCATTGTACACTTCATGATTTTAATTGCAAAAACAATACCGTCAACCTAAAAGTCACAAACTTGGAAGTAATTCCAGCTTCTTGGCGCGGGGATAGCGCTTCTAGATGTGTAGCTCCCATTGCAGCGCAAGGAATTCCTGAATGCCAGTTGAAATATATCTAGTTTTTATCAAGGAAACTGTGGCATGGACGAACAGAGTAGATGCCTTTCGAAGTCTCGGCCTGCACTCTCTGAATGCAAGATTAGAAGACATTCAAAATCTTCTCATTAGAAAGCCCTAACTCCATCTACTTCCCACCATTTCCAACTTGTCTCTAACCACCATCATCATCTCCGCCTAAAACCCTCCCCCACCCTCCTCCCCTTACCCGACCCGTCCTTGTCGATCACGCATCCAAACATCAAGTAACTTGGTACCTAAAATCGCAGCTCCGCTCCACCGCAATGCAATACTCCCATGACGCTAATTTTCCAACCAGTCTCCAACTCACTACACCTTCGCCAAGGCATTCATGATCCAATACATGACACCACTTCTTCTTAATGGATCACCGTTATGCATAACTATTAGCATCGTGACCAAGTGCTTCAAGAAGTACCTGGTATATTGTTTTGCAATACCAACAAATAGCGCTCTTTTTTCCTATCAGCCAAGAGAAGCATGTTTGTGCGAGCGGTAGGGACGGCTGGTGAAAGTGAGAAGGGCCGAGAGGTGAGTAGCTCGATAAGTCGGCGTATCGTCAAGTGTGATAGCGATGGCGGGGAAGCAGCTGAGGGGTCAATTCCATGGTGATGCGCTGACTTAGGGCTGAGTAATTTGTTGTTTGTTGATTACTATCGTTGTTTGCTGGCTTTCGTCCATTTCGTTGTTGAGATGGTGTTTGGTACTAGGAAGAGGGAAAAGCGAGGCTGCCGATAGTAGGGAGCGGATCTATAGGAATCAGTAAAAAGACGATCTGCGTCACTACAAGTAAGTCGGTCCTGTGGGGATGTGACAATACTGCCACGCGTTAAGCGAAGACATTAAGGGGGAGGCGACACGTGATTACCAGAACGCAGGAAGGCAGTTGTCGGTGATGCAGCAATAATAATGACTTGACATCACTTTGCAGAGAGTCTATCAATGGCATTAATTATGGGAAGTTGAGGTATTGATAGTATACAGTTGTCATTATAATATTACAGTGGGATTAGCATCTCTTGCCGACTTCACTTTGAAAAGGTGAAAGCCCTTGAGATAATCAAGTCAAACCACATCCTCCGTTGCAGTAGCTTGATACCCGCTATCATCTTTCTTGACATACGGTGGCCTGAAAATCGTGAGCAGGTGATCTTCAGGACAACCCCTCTTCCACAACTCACCACTTACCTCACCAAATTCTTCGCAGTCACGATCCCAGCAGCCCCAACAGCATACAACCCCAACAAATTACTCCAAGACGTCTCCCCGATTCCTCTTTGTCCCACAGCCAACGCCACCAAATCATACACCAAGCACCCTCCAAAAATCCAATCACTTGCACTAGCAAGAGCGCCAAAGCCGACACCAGTCAAGATCTTAACCACAGTCGATGGACCTTGGTGGTCAAAATAAGCCACAGAGCCATTATGCAAGAAATCAAGAACCCCAATGCCAGCAAATGTCTTCGAGACAATATGCGTCAGCATAGAGGACGTAGAACGGGTGTTCATGGGTGGCAGACGGCCGAAGATATAGTAGAGTTGCGTAAAGGAGTTAATCAGCACAAAAACATTGGCTGTTTTCAGCGCGGAGGAATTCCAGAATATCATCCATGCTACAATAAATCCCCATCAGCATTCAACCCCAAAAAGAGGGGAAGTGATTCAGACTTACTAGCAATACAAAGATTCCCCACTACATAATACGGCACAAAATCCACCATCTGCTCAACCTCCCTCTTATTCTCCGCACTCTTCTTCGGATCCAGTTTCCAGAGACGGTACAGCCACGCAAGCTGAAACAGCTGTTGGGGGAAGAAAAACCCGGCTATGAAGTATGGTTGCGGGGACCAGAAGGACAGGTTGGCGTCATGCACGTCTTTCATGTTGGGGCTGGAGAGCATGCCGTATTGTTGGGCTGCGAAGTCGATGGCGAAGGAGAGGGAGGCTGCCCAGCGGGCGGTGGAGTGGGAGATTCCCATTTTGAATTTTGTTATTGATTTGGATTTTAGGATTCTATTGGTGAGTAAATTTGTGGTTGTGGTTTATCTATATGTATTGTTGTTGATGGCGAGGCTGAAGTCAGCGAGAGTGATGATGTCAGAAGAGTACGGAATGCACTAGTGGTCTGTCATACATGCTTCGAACATGTAGGAATCGGGGTTTCTGAAGTCCGTTTTCACCAAGTAAATGGGGAGGAGCTCATGAAGGCCACAAGATGTTTCACGTTGATATCTTTGAGTGTCGCTATTGACCTTGCTAAGTGAGGTCCGCCGCTTGATCACGTGTACCCGCCCCCTTTTTTGGGGATTCCTGTTTGCTTTTTCTTTAATGAGTCAGTTGACAATAAACGCCCTTGATATGCCGCTATGCTATTTAACGCTCTCCAATTTAAAATCCCCACAACCTTCTCAAGCTAAAAAATAACTCCATTCGCCGGCTCCCCTTTCCCAATTTTTCATCACCAATTCCCCAATACCCTGAGACGCACTGCTCAAGTTCTCGTGTCCCCAATCCTTAACTCATTAACAACTCCCAAAGCCCCTCCTTCTCCACAAAGCCATGATGAATAACATTAACCAACCAAACATCCCCCCTAACGCCCTCCACCAACTCCCTACTCTTCTCTGCCTCGCGTCCATAAACCCTCCCCCATTCCGCCCAAATACCAAACGCCTCCTCTGCCCAAGCCCTAAAACTAACCTCCTCAATAATAGTAGGTGTCACAATCTCCTTCCCTGGAAAAGCGCCCCACGTCACCGCATTCGCATTCCCCTTGCCATTCCCAGAAGACTTAAATTCGCCCGCCGCGTTGGAAGCATAGTAGCTTACTTCTTCACTGTCTTCGAGCTTTCGGAGCAAGGACATGAAGTCCGAGGACGGGATAAATAGCTCAACGAATGCTTTCTGAAAACAGAAGCCGCCTTTAGGGCCCCAGCCAAAAATCGGGTCAGAAGATCGGACGCCGTTCGCTGCCGGCTGGGAGGCTACAGTCCACCAGCCTTTTCTATTTAGTGCCAATAACTGCTCTCTAATGGTAGACGTTTCAGGATTGAGACCTTCTTCGCTCCATGGAATAGCGGGGATAGCACCCTCAATGTGGGAGATGAAGAGCGAAGTTATATCCGAGACGGACTTAGGATAGCCCCAGAGTTTTATAGCTTGGTTTCCGGACATGTGTAATGAGACGCCGTAGCCGTCTATCTCTCCGTAAGCTGGGGAGCGGGCGTCTCCCCAGCGGCCGTTAGGATAGTCGTCCCAGGTTGCTTCGCGGCCGAGGGAGCCTTCGCCTTCGGAGATGGCGAGGGTGTTGGCGCGTGTGTTGACAGGTTCTGCTGGGATACCAGCTTCAGAGGCAGTGGCTTCGTGGGAAGGGTCGCTGGGGGAAGGTTGCGTGATGATTACTCTGTTGTGCGGGTCAGAGCCTATCGAGGATAGCCGTCTTGAGGGCTTCTTTTGGGAGGGAATTGAGCCATTGATGTCGAGGGACTGTAGAGGGAGGTCTGAAATTGCGTATTCCGAGTCGGGAGGCGAAGAAGGAATTAGATGCGTTCGTTCGAGGATAAACGAGACTGCCTTTTCCAAATTGAGGGTGTAGAAATGGAATCCCCTTGGGCCAGGTAAAGATTCGTCTTTGATATGCGTGATTATCTCGCTGAGAATATCAACACCGACTTTCTTGACCATCTCATCATCCCCCTTCACCGCATCTAACCGTCCCATAATGTCTGGGGGCATCTTTGCATGGCTGAGCTTCGTCGTCCTCTTGATCATCTGGTAGCTCTGAATGGGCATCATGCCCGGTATGATAGGAATCGTCTTGAACACCCCGCTCTCATGCTCCCTCAACCGCTTCTCAAAAGCATCATAAGCCCCAACATCAAAGAACAGCTGCGTCATTATGAAATCCGCGCCCGCCTTCGTCTTCTCCACCAAATAAGGCAGATCGTGCTCCAGACTCTGTCCCTCAGGATGACTCTCGTCCGCATGTCCCTCCGGATACGCCGCGACCCCAATGCAAAAATAATCCCCATACACCTTCCTTATATAAGTCACCAAATCAATCGCCCACTCAAACCCCCCCTCCTTCTCATCCTCGAGATTCCCATACTCCCTACTCCGCGGCGGATCCCCTCTCAGCGCCAAAATATTCCTAATCCCCAACGCCTTCGCATCCTCCAATGCCCGATCCACAAGCTCCTTACTCATATTCGTACACGTCAAGTGCAAGCACGTCGTGAGACCTAGCTCTCGCTGGCACAGCTCCGCGAGCTCGAGAGACTTTTCGGCCGTGCTGCCACCTGCGCCCCAGGTGACGGTCACGAAGAGGGGGCGGAGGGCGCGCGCCATGCGGTCGAGACGCGCGCGGAGGTTGGAGGAGCCCATTGCTGTTTTGGGGGGGAAGAATTCGAGGGAGAAGTAGGGTGTGCCTGTGGGGAGGGCGGCGATTTTGTCTGTTATTTTCTCCATGGTGGAGGAGGACTGAGGTGCTGATGTGACTCTCTAGGCTCCAATGTATTATGCGGCTCAAGCAATATGAGGGGTGGTTGTTGATTGCACGACAAGGGATTATTCGAAAGAATTTCGAAGGTGTTGATAATTGATGGTGGGGCAGGAAATCCAATGTGGGGTCGGACTTTTTGGTGGCGATTTCTCTCAGGGGCAGGGGCACGAATAAGCTGACGATGATGATGGCATTTCTTTGTTCTTGTATCACATATTAAATCACGAGCCTTTCATGACGTGATTGATAGTCAATTCGTCAAGTAATCTGTTTCATATCGTATGATTTTCATTATTCATTTGCTTGTGTTGAACCCCATTTCATCCATAAGTTCTACCTTCACTCCTCGAACATCTATCAGACGAGAACTGTGAGATTAACAGGCCCAATTCATCCCCAAATCCATCACCCCCTCCTGCGCCTCTTGAACATTCACAGCCGCTTCAACGTCATCAATTTCCTTCTTATCCTTGATCAACCAAAAGCCTTTAATAGCCTCTGCAGTCCTCTTCGAAGCCTTGTCGACATCATCTTCCGACACCGCAGCGAAGCACAATCTGAAGAACTGCCATCCCTTCTCCTCCGCAATCTCAGGCGTTGGGCTAAATATAAGTCCCGGAGAAACCAGCACCAAAAACGGCTTCGTAGTCAAATAAATCCACAATGCCTTCGCCAGCTTCTGGCCCTCAACCTGACCCCAAAGCGGATGCTCCTCATAATGCACCTGCAGCCAAACAAACATACCCGCACGCGGCCAATTAAACGAATACATCTTCGTTTTTGAGATAACAGCCCAGTCGCTTTCAGTGGACTTGACAGGTGTGCCTTGCTTGAGCTGGAACCGGCCGTCGTCGAGGATGGTACACATGCGGTTCATGCGGCGCTCATAGGCACCTCGGAGGCCAGCTAGCCAACGTACCCAGCCGTCGGCTTTCCAGCCGGAGAAGGTGAGTTGGTCAGCCTTTGACTTCTTTGCGAATTCGGCGGCTGCGGGTTGGGGGCCCATGAGCAGCTCTGCGACCATAGATTGTACGAAGCCGGAGGGTTGCTGGGTGGATGTCTCTGTGATTCTGAGGATTCGCTCAATGATTGCGGGTTGGGCTGTAATCCATCCCAAACGGCAACCGGGAGCAATGGTCTTGGAGAAGGTATCGAGACGGATTACTCGTCCGTCAGGGTCGAAGTTTAGGTATGAGGGGACAAGACTGTCGAGGAATTCGTAGCCGGTTGATTTGTCAAATTTATGTGGTGGTTGGGCAGTTGGGAGAAGGGTGCCGCGAGCTTCGGCTTCTTTGCCTGTTGCGGAAGGGAATTGGAGATACCAGTATGGATCATCCTCAATGATTATGACATCGTACTTGCTGCAAATAGCGTAGAGATCCTTGCGGCGCTGGATGGAAAGTGTTCCACTGGTAGGATTTTGTCCAATTCTGCCATTGTTGTTAGTTGAAAGCATTATCCAGAGGATTGGAAGTACTCACGTAACCGTGTACATCAAATGCGGTCTCTTTCCCTTTGAATCATCCCAATTCTCCAACACATCCTCTAGTCCACCCGGTCCGTCCGGCACCATTCCTTCCAAATCTATCTTTACCGGCGCAACCTGAACACCACGGGGTTTGGCGGCTTGAACAGCATTCATAAATGCGAACTCTTCCACCAAAAGCCCCGGTCTTTCTCTGATCCAATCTCTCTCCTCGCTCCAGACATTGGTCAATGCCTCCAGCGTCTTCGCCAGACCATCAGTATTGCCATTTGTAAGAATAATATCCGGTCCATTCAGGTACGGCACATTGGGATGTAAATGCTCGCGTGTGAACTGTCTCAGGAAGGAGTATAGCGGTGGGTAGCCTTGTGCAGTACCATATTGCAGGGCAGTAGTCAAATCAATCTTTCGTTGCGGGTCTGGGATGGCTGAAGCATGGGGGACGGTCATATGTGCCGCAGCCGTTACATCGTGGCCCTTCTTCAGGCTCGTGGCAGCGAGCGTCTTCCCGATCTCACTTGGATCATTGGGATCATTTGGGGTGGGCTTAAAGCGCTCTGGCTGTGCGATTTGGGCTTCGAGGGTATCGTATGGGAAGAATCTGGCGTTGGGGAGACCTGGATTTCGATATCAGTCTTGACGTCTTTGGATCCGGCGAACCGCCCCGGAGAAAGATTATTAGGTTAGACATACCACCAGCCAGGTTCCCAATACCGGGAATCGAAAAATATTTATAGAACTCCTTGATCTTACTCTCCTGCCTAGCAGCAGTCACCCTAGAAAAATGGTGACTTAGATCCAAAGGCGGCTTTGGCCCTTTGCTGGGCTCCGTCGCATCCACTCGGGAGACATAGTCAAAGTCTGCCATATTGTAGCGTCTTAAACGGATATTTTGGTATTAATGATTTGATGAAATAAACTGGAATAAGGAAAGAAAAAGGAGCTCAAGGAATTGTCAATGACGGCTTGACATGAACTCCGATAAGAGATAGCGGTCTTACCAAGCAACTCCGTGCCTGTCGGGAAAGGAAGGTCAGGGGCGTCCACCGACCCCACCGCGGGGAGAATTGCCCGCCGTGATTACTTTCTGTGACTACTCGTACTCTCCCGGAGTGGGAGCCTGGGAGAGACTGGAGAGTATGTGAGTATGTGAGTATGGGGAAGAGAAAGCTTGCGAAATGGAAGGGATGTATAAGGTGATGGGGCTAGGACAAAATAAGAGGTAGAACGACGCGCTTCACTGCTGAACTGAGACATTTTTAGTTTCAACGGTTTATTGATTGGGAAAGCCTGCAGTGCGCGATCATCGCGTGCCACGCGCTTCAAATCGCGACAGTCCGATGCATTTCGGAAAATAAATGTAAGCACGTGAACTGTATATTGGGACATTTGGACATTTGGACATTTGTATATTCACAGGGGTCATTATTGGTACCCTCTTTTCGTACCTGAATCCAATCCAGCTTCAAGCATTTCTGCAAGAGTATCCCACTTGCGAGGTTCATCTCCCGTACCAGCTCTAGCTACCCCTTTCAACCCACTGGCGACGAACCGGACTAACCTATCAAAGTCCGCCCTCATGGTTCTCAGCTTCTCTACATACGCTTCTCCTTGGCCATCATCAACTGAAAGGATGCTCAGATCGACATCGACCTCCTCGTCATCAGAGCTCTCCTCATCGTCCTTGGGAGGTTTGTTGGTAGATGCGGAAAGCCTGCCTTTCCTCGGAGTATGCAAGCCTAGACTTGCCATCGAGTGATCCATCATTTCTTGCTGTCTCGCCATTGCCTCTTTACTCGCCACAGCATTGGCAGCTTGGGCATCCTCAAGCTTAATTGCCAGATCCAAGATTTTCAAGATCGTGTTCTGAATCAACTCAAGTTTATTCCCAAGCAATGTTTGATCTATCATCGACTTGATATATGTCGAATGAACTTGAATCATCGTGTCAACATCCACAGCTTCCTTCAGAGCCTCTCGCATTTGCTGCGAGCCCGGATCCAAGACAAGGTTTGTAACATAGTATTGCAACGTCTGGATAAACCATAGTAGGCGTGTCCGGAGTGAGTAGTAAAGACCTCGCTCATCAGAGCTGCTGTTTCTTGTGAGCATATCCACAACCAATCGCTGGCGAGAGAGGATATGGGAACTTCTTCGGATCTGGAAGAGAAACGTGAAAACCCGCTGGTACGAAGTAATCGAAGTCGTTGGGAGGATAATCTGGATCGGCCAAGAAAGATGATATTTAATCTCGATAATTGACAAGGCCTTGACTGTCCTTCTGCATTTTGCGGGATCTTGGCTTCTGAGAGAAAGGGGCAATAAGTTGATCCGAACACGATCTGTATTCACAGAAGGCAGAACACTAAAGGCACTTCTTGCGAGCTCTGTGAGTGTGAAACGGTCGTTCCAGGAGGTGTTCAGCGTATCTAGCTTGTCGAATAGGGGATTGGTAAACGATGCACCGGCTGCCCCATCGGCCATAAAATAGATCTGGGATAGTGCTTCGAGTGAAGCGTGCAAGCCACACGAGTCGAAGAGTATTTTGCGGAGGGTGAACGAAGCATATTGGTGCTTACTTTGAATCCAGCCATCAAATGCTACATCGAATAATTCCTGGAAAGGAGCCAGTTGAAGCGTTGAAGGGTCGCTGACAGTATCGAAGTCCAATATCGGCTCGAGAATTGAGAGGGTAGAACGCATTCTAGGGAATTGATTTAGGTGCTTCAGAACCACCACGCTTTTACCTGTCGTGAAAATCTTGCCGGCAGCAGCTCGAAGAAATCTAGGTGCATGCAAAACACCATTCTGAGTCCGGCGAAGTTTGAACCTGGACTCCCACAGGGCCGCGGGCTCAACCTGGCCTGAAGCTTCCGACACGAAGAAGACATTGTCGCCTTGATTTAGTTCTCCATCTTCCATCCAAGCCCTGATGGGACGAAGATATATTTGGAAGCACTCAAAGAACATATTACCCATGAATGCGTACATTTGGCCATCCCCTGCCATTTGCGAAGTACAAGTTTCATCGTAGAGCAGCTCCAAATATCGGAAGGCATGCGCATAGGGTTCTGCTTCAAGCTTCTTCGTGATCTCAGCAAGTCGTACCAGAGGTTCAACATAGGTATCAACTTCCGTTTGAAGGCTGAGAAGGCTAACAACAACATCTTCCGTCGGTTCAACAAATCGCTCCTGGATCTTTGACAAGCGATCATCGAATTCTGCAATTTTCGCCGTAATAGAACCTCTAAATACCTGGAGCAATGGGATGGGATGCGGTTCTTTAGCCCAAACCCGAAGGCTCAATAGTGCCGAACCTTGGCCTGCAAAATCTTTGGCCAATTTGTAGAATGCTTCTGGCGAAGCATGCTTGAGCGCATAGCTTTTGGATGGTGTTATGACGGTAGGCGCTGCGGGTGTAGTCTCGAATAGGGAGGTTGGAAAGCCTAAAAGCATGAAGAGGACTTCTCGAACAGCCTGAAGCTCTGTGATGGGCTTCTTCAGTTTCTAGCTTGACCCCGTTGACGGTAGGGTCCTTGAGCCAAAACTGTGCCTCCCGAAGCTGGTCCAAGCCTTCTCTTTTTGAGACATCTACAGCGTAATCTTCCGGTCGTTTCCTTGTATCTTCGTCAACACTCGACTGGTCCGTCTCGGTCGTGATGGATGTCTCTGATCGACTGTCTTCAAACCCATCTTCGTCGGAGCTATCAGCGCCAAAATCAACATTTTTCCATACTGCTTTTTCTCGCAGAAGAGGGTCCTCGGCGATTAGATCCTTCCATTTCAATGGAGGACCTGAATCCGGTTCCGGTTCAATCAGAAAGTCGAGATCTTCAAGTTTCGTATGCGAAAGTGGTCGATCTGAGAGTTCCAACAGTAGATGTAATATTTCGGGAGTCCATTTTATTTCCTTCTTCGACAGCTTATCAAGTCGCTCCCTGAGTGCATCTGCCAAAGGATCTTCATTGTAGACTCGGAACTTCTCCTCCAACCCCTCGAGTTGGCTTTCAACATCAAATTGATTCGTTCGAGGATAGTTGCTATAACGAAGAGCTCGCAATGCTGATTCTCTATGTGCACTGAATTTTGCAGGTTCTGACTGCAACTAGCGTCAGCAAATGACTTCAACAGAGAAGGTTCTCATCGTATTAACTTGATCAAGGGGTGACGGAACAAAACATGTTTACCTTTGGAGAAGTTGAAGTGAGTAATGTCACGAGCTCATCGGTCAAAGCACCCAGCTTTGCAACATGTGCCATTGCAAGTAGATGCAGAAATTGTCTTTGTACGAGAATCCAAGCTTCGTCTCATGATCATGAAGGCACATAGAGAAATTGAGGGAAAAGTACGCGCTGGGAAGACGCGACTCATTAAGGCCTAGGATTTAAGGTTTGAAAAGTGGCTGATGTTGTGGCGTCTACCTCTGACGGAAAGAGCCGCTCGGGCCCAAGCGTAAAGGGGCATCATCAAAAAAGATACAGATTGCGCGCAAATACTCTGCGCTTCTCATTGCAGAGCACGCGACATCACATAACCAGCAACATGGCGATAGCACGACCCATTCGTGTTTTGGGCCTGGCGGCCATAGGACTATGGATCTTCTTCTTGTACCAAGTATTTGGCCCTGCGAAAGCACCTGGAGAAACCGTACCCAACATGGAGAGAGATCCAAACTTGGACAGTATGCGCCAGCTTTCATGTTTTCTTTCCAGCGGGGCACTGACCAGAAGATAGTCACAAATGAACCCGAAGGCATATTATGGAGAGCAGATACAGGATATGGACCTGGCGCGGAGGGGACGAATCGAATAAATGCGACTCTCCTCTCGCTAGTCCGCAACGAAGAAGTGGAGGGAATAGTACAGGCCATGCAAGATCTCGAGCGAACGTGGAATCACAAGTTCAATTACCCCTGGACTTTCTTCAACGATGTGCCCTTCACAGAGGAATTCAAAAGGCGCACCCAGGCAGAAACAAAAGCACAGTGCAACTATGGTAGGACTCCAGTTCCAACTTTTGTCTCTAACACAGCTGACATCTGCGCTGCAGAATTAATTCCTAAAGAGCATTGGGAGGTCCCCTCGTGGATTGACGACGAGCTATTCAACGAGTCCTCTGAAATCCTCAAAGAAAACGAAATCCAATACGCGAACTTAAAATCCTACCATCAAATGTGCCGTTGGAACAGCGGTCTCTTCTACAAACACCCAGCGCTGAAAGATACACAATTCTACTGGCGAGTCGAGCCAAAAGTCCATTTCTTCTGCGACGTGGACTACGATGTGTTCCGCTACATGGCAGACCACAACAAAACCTACGGTTTCACCATTAATTTATACGACGCCCCGGCATCGATCCCTACATTATGGCCTGAGACCGTCAAATTTCTCGCGGCGCATCCAGAATATCTGCACGAGAACAATGCTATGCCCTGGTTGGTAGACCAGGACCGGAGGCCCGAGCACAACATGAAAGCGAACGGCTACTCGACCTGTCATTTCTGGTCGAACTTCGAGATTGCGGATATGACTTTCTGGCGGAGTCAGGCGTATGAGGATTACTTCAACCATTTGGATCGTGCAGGCGGGTTCTTTTACGAGCGATGGGGTGATGCACCTGTGCACAGTATTGCGTTAGGTTTGTTTGAGGATGCGAGTAAAGTGCATTGGTATGTTTCTCTTTCCAAACCTCACATACTTCAGCTAATGAGCGGTGTGAATAGGTTCCGCGATATCGGATACCAGCACATCCCCTATTTCAACTGCCCCAATTCGCCGAAATGCAAAGGCTGCATGACAGGGCGCTTCACAGACGGGGAATCATGGCTGATGAAAGAAGATTGCAGACCGAATTGGTTCAAGTACGTAGGGATGGGTTGATGTATAACAGCGCGTCGTATTATCCTTTTGGTGTCAAGGTGAAATAGCGGTAGCATTGCAGGGCGTTTGGTATCGGAAATCATATGTAGACTAATACTATATGGGCTAGAATCAAGACACATTTCATGATCTATTCCCTGGTCGTTGAATTTATCAGCATGATGGCTTACGCCGTTTTCAGCCTCCGGAATTTAGCTTCAACTTTCCCCACTGCAATGTCAGTGCTTCGTGACCAAGATCGGTGCAAGTTGAACCCCATACAACTGGCCAGTTCGTAGTCCATAATTTGATACTGATAACCATATCGATATCAACTAGCCAGTCTAACAGTGAGCCGGACCCTGATCACAAGAGGCACACGTACCCCAGATTCAGACTGGCGTCCCAAAATGCCATCATGCCGCCGCCAGCGAGTACCGAGTCAACGGCGCAGAAACCACAAGTCCCTCGCGTAAACTTCGGGTATAAACATCGGCCACTGAGTCAGTTCACGATGATATCGCCGTATCGGCCTTGTCCTTCGCTAATAAACACTCGAAATGCGTTCGCAGTGGATCCTGGATCCAAAACTTGTGGGGGTGGCTTGACCGAGCCTCCGAGCTTACCGAAGTATGTCGGGGGCAGGCAGGTAGGATGGCATGTTCGGGTTAGACAGGGGATGTGTACGGACGTAGGCCATATATTTCCTTCGAGGCACAGCAGAAGCTTTGTAATGAGTTTTAGATAGAGAGTCGGTGTGACTCGCCACTGATTTTTGAGATTGATACAAGATTGATGAGAGAAAGAGAAAGTTGGGAGCAAAGACGCATATTTCTCGGTAACTGGAAGACGAAAGAAAACAGCAGAGATGGCAAGTGAAAGTTTTGAGCAGAGGATGGAGAGGGCGTGTAGGGACAATGAGATTCCGGGTGCTATTTTGGCTGGTGGTGATAGGGAAGGTATGTCTTGTTTGATCTCTCCATAAGAACTTTCTCATTAGATCTGGGTTTACAGCTCAGTTGTGAAGAAAGATGTAATGCTTACAATAGCCAGGTAAATTCTACTATGAGAAAGTCTTCGGCAACCGCTCCCTCAAAGACCCCTCGAAGGCCGACCCTATGACCAGAGATTCCACCATGTGGATGGCATCATGCTCCAAGTTCCCAACCAGCATTGCGGCTATGCAATGTGTCGAGCGTGGATTGTTGAAGTTGGACGACGATGTGACTGGAATTCTCCCTGAGTTGAAAGGTCTGAAAATCCTAAAGAAGTTCGACAAAGATGATGCGGAGCCAACACTGGTTGAGAATACTAAGCCAATAACATTGAGGTTCGTCCTATGCTCGCATTATTGCAGTGCTCCAGACTAACCTTGAGACCAGGCATCTTCTTACCCACTCCTCTGGACTCAGTTATGATGTCTTCAGTAAGTCTCACAGCTCTCTTCACTATCATCCTATTGCTCACTTCGTCTTCTAGATCCCACGATAGCTCGCTATCGTGTAGTCGTGGACAAATATACCCCCACATTAGACATAAAAGAGACGGTGCCGGTAGCATGCAAGGTCCCTCTCCTATTCGAACCTGGAACCGCTTGGGAATATAGCGTTGGCATCGACTGGGCCGGCAAAATGGTTGAGCGTGTATCTGGCATGGACTTGGAGACTTATTTCAAGAAGAACATCTGGGGCCCTCTGGGCGTGGAATCCATAACCTTTTACCCGCAGAAACACCCAAACACCCTCCAGAGATTGACAGACATGAGTATCCGCCAAGGTGGTGTTTCCCCCATGGGCGTGACCATCAACCCCGAAGCCCCAATGGAGTATACGTCGGACCGGGTCTTCGGCCTCGATACGCCGGATTGTTTCGGTGGTGCGGGATTGTATGGAAATGTTGTCGATTATCAGAGACTGCTGCAGAGCATCTGTGCCGATGATGGCAAGCTCTTGAAGAAGGAGACTGTCGACCACATGTTCCAAGACCACTTGAGTGTCGAGTCAAGGACTGCGTTCAACAACCACATCAAGATCCCTGCGGTTCGAGAAACCTTCGGAGGTGTTCCGGACGGCATGGAGATTACGTATGGACTTGGTGGCATGATATACTTGAAGGATATCGAAGGGGGACGAAGAGCTGGCAGCATGGCTTGGGGAGGGTATCCGAATCTGGTGTGGTTTGTCGATCGGAAGGCGGGAGTGAATGGGATTCTTGGAACACAGATCTGTCCGCCGGGTGATCCCAAGACTAACTCGCTGGTTTACTTGTTTGAGAAGGAGCTGTATAAGAGCGTCGGAAAGGAGAAGTTGTGAGCGTGTGAGCGTGTGGGAATCAAGGCGATGAGTAAGTTGAGAATGCCTCTGTACTGTACTTACTTACCGTACTTAACATGTCAGTGGCAATTCAATCATACTTCTCCTCGTCTGCCATATAAGTGGGTCGTCGCTTCCCCTGGCGCACCCCTTTCCCATGAATAACCATGAATAACCCGAACTTCCTTATAAACGTTATATAAACGTTATATTTTAAAATAAGGAAAAGATATGTAGCAAACACAGTGGCGGCTTCACTAGGCTTGGTGGTTCAGGTCAAGCTGTGTATTGCGGGTGTGTCTAATGAGCATTCGAACATCGACAACGCAAGGGGCTCATCTTGCCGACAAGGACGCCATCGGCTAAAAATAACAACCCTGAACAAGGCTTGTTTTCTCCTCTTGAGCAGCTTTCGCGCAGTTCGCTCAGAGCAGTTTTTTGCTTTTTGTTTTGGACCCTCTTGAGGATTTGCAAAATGTGGGTGAAGCGAGCGAGGTTGGCAGAATGCAAAGAGAAGGGAAGCTATCGGACCGCTTGGTGCCAAACAGATCCGATTGAATTCTTTCCCTTCGATATTTCCTTGAATCCAGAGGATAATCTATTCGGTTCTTTTGTTACATTTTAACTTCAAGACCCGGTACTCCTCGTCAACAGGCAAGGCTTGTGGGCGTGGACGCTTTCATACGAGCCAGCTAGATGTCTCTTGCAAAGGCAGGATTCTTTCAAGCGGTCCTACTTGGTTCCTTCCATCTTTAAAATTGCATCTCCTTTTGATTTTTGCTGCCAGGTCGCAATATTGGTACAAGATTACCCAAATCTCAGAAACGCTCTTGCCTTTCTCACTCTTCGCACAGGAAGTCACTACCCGCCGAAAATGCCACTTGTGAGGATCTACCAAGAAGCTTCTCTTCCACTCAGATACATTTCTCTTTTGAATATCAGATCGAAGATTCTCACTGTCACTACCTATTGCTAAACCTACCTAGTATTCACACTTCTTCCCTTTTCCCTTTTCCCTTTGCCCCTTTGCCCCTTTGCAGATTTACACCCCCATTCACTCCGCATCGCCATGGCTCCTAAGTTCACAGACCGCAACCGCAGCGTCACCATGAATATCAACCACAGCGACACCAAAATATCCGCCACCGATCCCCTCAAGCATATTTTCCGAAAAATCTTTGAGACACTCCCAACCGGGGCACGAGGCCATGTGGTCGCGGTCATAGGTGAACTGATTGGGACAATATTCTTCATCTTCTTCGCGTTCGCAGGAGGACAAGTCGCCAACGCCTCGTCCAACCGAGATCAAGGCGAGAATGTTTCAACCGCAACCGAGCTCAAATCACCGCAACAGCTGTTGTATGTCGCGCTTTCGGCGGGCTTCAGTTTGGCAGGTCAGTCACAAATTTTTATTGATATGCGAATCACGCAGGAAAGGCAAGCGCTAACTTCTTAGATAGTCTTTGCTTGGACTTTCTTTCGCATAAGTGGTGGCTTGTTCAATCCTGTAGTATGTTGCCCTTCTGATAGGGGCTCGCTTCTACTTTGTGGGCGCGGATGCTGACAGAAACCAATTAGATCTCTCTCGGAATGGCACTCATCGGAGCGATCACCTGGGCTCGCTGCGCTCTCCTCTGCGTTACACAAACTGTCGGAACAATTATCGCTGCATACATGGTGTACGGACTTTTCCACGGCGGTCTCAACGTCAGCACTGAGCTTGGAGGAATGACAACTCCCGCACAGGGTGTTATTATCGAAATGATTTTGACAGCACAGTTGGCTTTCACCATCTTCATGCTCGCAGCTGAGAAGCATGCTGGAACATTTCTTGCTCCAATCGGCATAGGGTTGTCTCTATTCATCGCTGAGCTAGTTGGTGAGTGTCCTGGCCCTTGGCCCCACAAAGATACAGATATACTGCATACTAACCATGTCTATCCTAGGTGTTTTCTGGACTGGTGGCTCTCTGAATCCGGCAAGATCTCTCGCTCCGTGTATTGTAAATCGATCCTTCACCTCATACCACTGGATCTACTGGGTAGGGCCAACTGCTGGTACGATGCTCGCTGTACTCATGTACAAGCTCATCAAAGCCTTGGAATACGAATCGATCGGCAATCAGGAGGATGACGATGATGCCCTACCACAAGTCGACTCAAGAAAGCCATCCTCGATAATACCTTTGAGAAGCGTTCAATCCGGGGGTCTTGAGCCTATCAGCAGATCCAGCCGGACTTTAACGGACAGAATCCGGGTGGATTCCACACCGGTCGCCCCGAATGAATGCAAAAAAGAGCAGCAGGAGCACTCTGAGCTTCCCGAGTGTTTTGCAGATTGATTTGGCAATTCTACGGACGCAACGACTTCTTTTCTCAAATCATCTTGGATGCGCTGGAAGGGAATGAATAGTGCCAGCATCATTGGTAAAAAGAAACTTGCTCAGAGTATTGGCCAAGGTTATCACACTACATGGTGTCGAGAGATGCGATAATTTGCTTGAGGAATGTCGCGGGCTGGTTATGAAGCAGTCAAGTTCTTGATCAAGGAAGCTAGGTCTTGGGAGCAGAAATGATTGGTTTATGGCAATGCTGCCTTGGTAGAACTTGTGAGTAAAAACCCGGAACTGCATAGGTTTTTTATCGTCGTACAATCAGGCGATACCAACTGATACTGCTGGTTCTTTGAATTGCATTTTCGAACGTGTGTTCCTCTATGTCGCCGCTGCATGCTGTCGGTCCGAGTGGATACTTGCAAACTCATGTATATCTTGCGAGACCGATGCATAATGCTATGAGTAATGTGTTTCTTCCCAGTCTCGTCACTTCAATTTCTCAGGTCAGACATTACAATCTGCCAAGAGCATCAATGCAGGGGGGCCATCATGCTCGTTGTGTAATTTTTCTACCGACATTGTGGATAAACTGGCGGAAGAAGTGCTGTATGAAGACGGATCCGAGACTCAGATAATTTTGATTGCTGACTGCATTTGGAACCTGGGTCTTCAAAACATGCGGCACGATTGGAGCGCTGATATTCTGCAATCTACAAGAGGGGCTGTATTGAGGCTGCTTACTGCACCCCGCATACATGCATTGCATGAATATTGAAATTGCCGGCGAACCAGTCTCTCGGATCCCTTCCATATGTTAAAAGAGCTTCTCAGTCGATTTATTCTTCTCTTGCTTCATTCTTCGGCTCAGTAAACTTGCATGAAGTACTCCAAATTTTATTTCATCTATGATGTACCTCTTTCGAGCCATTTCCTTGGTAGTGACTTGTCTCTCATTCTCCGCAGTCACTGCCGACTTACTCCCTTTCGAAACAGCTCAATTGACTCAAGAAGATCTCTCCTCCTTTCCCAAAGACTCAGCAGCTCTCTTTAAATTCGGAGATGCAAAGAATCCCAACGCTGCCGCCGAATCTCAAGCGCTCTCCAGTACTGGTTGTAGGGTATTCCCAGGTGACCCAGAATGGCCTTCAGATAAGGCTTGGGGTCTACTGAATGATACTCTGGGGGGGTCATTGATCAAAACTGTGCCAATTGCTGGGCCGTGCTACGCTGGACCGAATTATGTTGGTTGTCCCTTATTTTACTTCGAAGTTTGGAAGCTAACGAGATACTGAGAATGCTGAGCGTTGTGCTTATGTGGTTGCAAATTGGTCGAACTCTACTATGCAGTAAGTTGGGTGTTTTGGCCAAGTTCAAATCATGTTATGAGGAAGCCCAGGTCCAGCAATCGCTGGCATTAACTCAATGTTCTGGCGAAACTTTCCAGGACCTTTTTGCACCACCCAAGTGGGAATTTTGAATCACTGGCTTGTATCTTCAGAACGTTCAAACAAAATTTAATCGCACTAACTTAGCATAGTGAGCTTGATCCCACATCTTTCATGTCCGGCGTGTACCAAGGCCAGACGTGCGTCCCCACAACCAATCCCAACGGAACCTGCACTCTCGGAGGCTTCCCATCCTACGTTGTCAATGCAACTACCGCCAAGCAAGTACAACTAGCCGTCAACTTTGCTCGCAACACGGGCATTCGTTTGGTGATCAGGAATACTGGCCATGACTTCTCTGGCAAGTCTGGAGGGGCGGGATCTCTCAGCATTTGGACCCACTATCTGAATGCAATCCAGTATCTTCCAAAAAGCGAGGATGCAGTGATGAAATATTCTGGCCCAGGTTTCCATGGTGGCTCAGGGGCCATTGCTCGTGATCTTTACAAAGCAGCCGAAGACCAAGGCCTACTTCTTGTAGGAGGCGAAGGGTTGGACGTCGGAATTCTAGGAGGATACATCCAAGGAGGAGGCCACTCTCCAATGTCATCCGTCTATGGCCTAGCAGCAGACCAAGTTCTCTCCATGAACATTGTAACAGCAGACGGCCACTTCATCACCGCATCAAGTACCGAAAATACGGATCTCTTCTGGGCCTTACGAGGCGGTGGCCCATCCACATGGGGCGTCGTAACATCCGTCACCATTCGTGCCCATCCAGCGATTCCAATAACACAAGTATCCTTCACATTCTCCCACACCTCATCAGACACCTTCTGGGCCGGCGTAAAAGCATACTGGAAACACTTCATCACCTACTCAGACGCTGGAATCTACTCCTACTTCTTCATAACCCCACCTGTACCCGCCCACCTCTTCATCCTACAATCCTTCTTCGCACCCAACAAAACTACCGCCGAAACAGCCGCGCTCCTCAAGCCCTGGCTCGACGACCTAGCAGCGCTCAACATCTCCGTCAAACCAGCATACACCACATACCCGACCCCATACCCAGCGATCCTCGCCGCCTTCCCCCTCGAACCCGTCGGCTCATCCAACCAAATCCTCGGCTCCCGCCTCTTCCCCCGCTCCTCATGGCTCGACCCCTCAAAATCCAACGCAACATTCGACGCCTGGTCCTCATCCCGCAACACCTCCTTCTACGTCTCCTTCAACATCCGCGCCCCGAACCGCTTCAACGTCTCCAGCGCCGTCTTGCCAGCCTGGCGAGAAACGGTGCTGCATTCCATCCAATCGCAAGGTTGGGAGACGGGGACTGATGCTGGGGTTATTAAAAGGATTCGGGGGGAGATGAGTGAGAGTCAGAGGAGGTGGAAGGAGGCCAGTCCGGATGCGGGGGCGTATTTGGGGGAATGCGATAT
>Ga0247778_1000523_pt1 | contig 45093 bp, 52 predicted proteins | sample UWRJL049202B5_FD_179939 | JGI IMG/M metagenome (GOLD analysis project Ga0247778, IMG submission 179939) | Plant litter microbial communities from Arlington Agricultural Research Station in Wisconsin, United States - UWRJ-L049-202B-5 | ecosystem: Environmental > Terrestrial > Plant litter >...
ACGTATTGCACTACGTGCTGGCTGCCTTGGTGCCTGAGGCACCACATATGTAAATAACCTCACTTCCTGCCCCTACGGCACCATCATCTCTTAATATACATACACACACAGCATTTACTGCATCAATTTCTCAGTTATGCCCAATATTCTATCGTTTCATACAACAATATTAACATTACGCTATATTCCAGTATCTGCCACAATTATGGCTGGGGTTCGAACAACGCCGGTGGTAGTTCCGAGTATCAAAATTGAAATCTTTACATCTACCAGCCGAAATATATTATTTTGATTATCTTTCAAAATAATCTCATTAACAGTAATTTGGTCTATTACTACGGTCTTTCTTATACAGATCTTGATATTTTTTATATACTTTCCAAGAACCCATTTATAATAATCTCTAATAATTATATTTTTAACTCGACCGACTACGGCGTATATACAAACGAAAGCTCAAACTCATACATTATTTCTGGCAACATATTGCTTTCTAGTGGTATATGGAGTATGGTTAATGGCGTTAATACGGCAAATAATACTTACGTCAATAATTACGGCAAAGCAGGAGGTGCACGTATTAAAGTTTCTATCATCTCGGACTTGACCTAGGCATTAGTGACTGCTAAAAGAGCGGCGTATAGAGCTGGTGTACTGCCGGCAAAACGAAGCGGTCGCCAGGTCTCGAACCAGGATATACCTGACGGAGCTATTATAATCGGCTTGCAGAGCGGAAATCTCGCCATCATGTTGAACAATTTTGACGATAACATATTTACTAACGTGAATTTCACAGTTACTGCGGGGAATAATCCTCTCACGGTAATCAATGTCCCGAATACAATTCCTGCGAATGGAGCTAGTACTGCGACTTATCAGGTTTCTGAAAGTCTTAGTATCTCAGTAACTGTCAAATACACAAACGGACGTACAGGGGTTTCGAAGACTCTGACAGCTTCTAGACAACCAACCAACTAATGCTACACCATATTATCTGGAACCTAGTAGCTTCAAATTGGGATGGTCTCAAAGCTATAACAAGTATTTAATACAAGCATTGCCTTTTTATATATCAAAGAATATGAGAAACATTTTCATGTTATTTCCTCTTAACTACTCGCCACTTCCTCAAAGTATATACTGCTCATCATGTCATAAATAATAATATTTCACTATAAAAGCTGAAGTAGTTATGCTCAAGACAAATACTGGAGCTTCAGCTGTGCTCTTTCTATAATCGATTATTGAGAACCGAGGACGATTGTGTATTTTCTTCAAATTTATTCGAATGAATGCAATTTGAACCCAGATTTCATAGGTTTTCCACCTATGCCATACTTTAGCGGAGGAAGAAGGATGTTCGCGCCAGCACCATGAGTTTACCCTAGAACGAAGATTGCCAACTAGCCCCCGAAAGAGAAAATCAATATTTAACAACGATTTCTGGTTTGACATTCTTTAGCAATCTGATCCACTCATGATAAATTAATGATACTTGGCCTCTATCATATTGACTAGCTAATTTTTAATTCGAGCGCCAGATTAGCAAAACACAATTAGTGCAAAATTGAAATTTACACTCACTTAATTATTTTATATAACCTTCGAAATTCCCAGCAAAATTTAATCCTATTGGTTATACGCTGCGTCAATTAATCTTATTTGCTTCTATGTCGGTATTTAAAGCGGCAGTCCAACTGATCGCATATATTTCGGCACCAAAAGTTGGTACGATCCTTCTCTCATCAATATTACCCCATTTTCATGAGAAAAGGATGGCAACTGCCAATATAGATTTTGTGCAGATTTTCTGCGATAATTACTTAGCCTCTTCGGCTTTCGTTCTACTTTGGGTAGAGGGTATGCTGAGGCAGGAACATCTAAGGCTTCGTGAGGAAAGTGCCCTTCTAGAACATCACACATCTCACGAGTATCGCCTGCCAGATTTGTGGAAGAAGATGGGACGGGTTCGGCATCGATGAGTCGAACCTCGGCAACATAAGAAGCGGATACGAAGAAGATACCCCAATACGTCAAGATGTGTTGCCGAACGGCCTTGTGACGATCTCTCAAATGTAGGGGAAACTAGACGGAGGGTTCTTTCGAGTCGAGGAGCTACGAACCCATGAACAAGGCCTCATTCTTCCGTCTAGCGGTTTCTTGATATCATCACTGTACCGAATCTGTTCGCTTCGAGCATCCGCCAGTTCCTTCGCCGTTCTGGACAAGGATGGTCGACCCCTAGCCAACGGTGACCACGCTGGGTTTTCCATGTTTGTCAAGTCATACTTTGAAAATTCTTGCGGGCCATTTCTTCTTGGAGAATCTTTAGTTCAGATCCCTGTACACATAGAAGACGCTGGTCCGGACGTCAATACCGGTCGACTCATTGTAGACCCTAGTGACTGTATCTTGTACTTGGACTTTGCTTTCAAGACGATACACTACGGATTAGTCACTCGTTTCTCCAAATCCATTGTGCGAGACCCGCAGTGGGAGCTTAAACGAGGCCAGACTGAGGCACTCAAGGTAGGTCCGTTTCAAAAGTCGATGACCTGGCCAGAAAAGCATGACGGCGTGATTATTGTGTCTCGTGGTCTATTCATTGAGCAGATATATGCGTTATTTATTCTACAGTCTCAAACTAGATATAAATGCAGCCACGGCAAGCCAATTCAATAAATTGCCCAAGTTTAACAATGAAGTATCAGGCGATCCTGAACCAGGCAATGCCTCTGGATTCCGAGGACAAACCACTTGGGAGCGAGCATCATCTACCAACTCAGCGTGGCACCAAGCGGGTGAGTCGAAGATATCTTCCTCTTATTACAATATCCCAGCTGAAATATAATGAGGGAGTACTACAAACACCACGTATGCTAGTGACCTGACACCGGGACAAAGCCCATGGTTCACAGCAAATAAAGCAAATCTCGGCGATAGAAGTCATGCACATCGTTTGATGATCCAGCACGAGTTGCGTGCCGATGTCAAAATTACCAATGCTCTTGGGAGTGGTAAGTGGACCGAGTCCTTTCCACTCTTCTTTCCTTCAATTTTCATTGAGCACATGCTGATTTTCTGCTCATCATGATAAGGCACACTAGACATTGGCTTTAATCTCCTATTGGAAGTGAAAGTTACATCATTTGGGCGTCTGGCAATTAAGGTGCTAGAGCAGCCTGACCTACCGAGCGGCGTGCATGGCAAGTTCACACTATCCATGGATTCAGCGAAACCGCCCAAGACTTATTGGTCTACCGTTGGGTCCACTCCAGAGATCAAAAAGGAATTGGAAGAGCTCGCGTCCAAGTTGATGACAGACCTTCGACAAACAATCACTAAAAAGCTTTCCTACCTACAAAGAATACCGTTCTTTCCTGCCGGTGCGGCCTGGATGTACTCTGGAGTGGATGCAGACGGTGATGGGAATATCTATTCAAAGGTCAACTATGCTACCTTGGCTTCGGGGAGCTTGGTCGAGAACAAAGATGGCCCATCACTGCAGATAACGAGCTTGAAGCCTGCGCCACCGGTGAGCGTATTAGAGACGCCAGGCTTTGACAAAGTTCTGGCAGCAATCTCGACGGCAATATTGTCTGATCTCCCATTGCCAAACCCGAATGCACTTTCGCCGCTTGTGCTATACTTAATTCAGCACTCTCTTACATTGCCACCTGAGCAACAGACGATCATCCCTGGTAGACGCGAGATCATTAGCCCGAGTTGTGACGACGCTGCTAGGATGTCTACAGTCATAGACAAGATCGAAGCCAAAGTAAAAATCGTCAATGACCAGATCAGTAATGATTGGAACACGTCTCTTACGGTCCGTCCAACTCTATACTACTAATCTCTATGGACGCCATGTAGAAAATGTAGTAGCCTTCGATACAGTATCTAACAGCGAACAGAATCTAGAATCTGCTTTTGACTCGATCGGAAGGCAGACCGATAAAGGCATGATGCAGAGTATTAAGCAGCTGCATCAAGACCTCACTGACACTCGCATATCCGACTTGTATACCGTTGAAAATGTCCGGATCGACAGTCCTACTCTGGACGCGCTACGAATATTACTCGAGAGCCGTGTCACTGCAATCAACCGATGTCTCACATACGACGTTGTCAGCTTCCAGCGGGATCTCAAGAGTTGGCACGCTTATCTCACCACTGTCCACGCGAAGTGCATTGCAGTTCTGATCATGAATTAGAAACTCCGCTTGGTACGGGCAAAGTATAGTGGTGTGCCGGAAACGGATTACAAGGCTTTAGAACAGACCGTGGTGAAAGATATTCTCGCTCTTGATGCTTTGCACAAAGTACGAGAGAAACAATACGGACGAACCTTATATAACGGAGTACTCGCATATCCTTCGACGCAGCTTCTACTCAAAGAGGCCGCGATCGATCTCAAGGTCGACTGTCCCACCCTTTATTCGCTCAACCTGTTAAGTTCACAATTCTACTTTGAGATTAATGCTGAGCGAGCCAATGCGGACATTAATAAGTATCCTTGCGATGGTCAGCTGACAGATAATCGTGAACTGGGTGGAGGTGGACCTACATTTCGCAACGCTTTCGGCTTCGCCCATACTGATTCTCACACATGGCTAATGCGAGGTTCCCGCTTTGAAGCACATCCAGAGGGCCTTGCTACGTGGAATATATGTCGTGATGCTACCAGTACTAAACCCGGGATAGTGGACAGCAAGAAGTATAGTTCACTTGGCTTTTTGTAGGTGTCCCAGTAACCAGATTTTAATGACTCTTTTGCTGACTTTGCGTGCTGCAGACCGGTAGAATTCAAGATCATTCCAGTGCAAAGCAGCAGTGGCACTGATCCGATGGTAACGCTGCTGCTGCTCAACAAGGAGCGCACCGGCGCCACTAATAAATGGGATCTCTGGGTACAGGTCTCACGAAATCTGATGCACTCCCTCGCATTCGCCGATACTCCCAACCCTAGAGAAAGACTATATAATGTTCTGGGCAGTCGTAGGAGAGTGGTGCTGTGGTTCAACAACCTCGTGTCAGACAAGTGTGTCACCATCCTCCACGACGTGCGCGCCACCGGCGAATCAAACGCATTTGTGGTGACTAATAATACCGTCTGGCTCGACCAGCAGTGTGGGTGCATTGGAATCGGCTCGCATTCCGAGGGCAACACAAACCTGGAGGTGACTCTCATCTTCCGCATCTACCTAATGCGACCTGAGACCAATGCTGGTGACCGTGGCACCATCGCATCAAGGCTGTACCAGAACCCTGCAACAGGCAAGCTGGCCCTGCGAGTGAGTGATGTCGTAGAGAACTTTGATGTCTATGTCAGAGTGTGGAATCCCATTGGAATACGGTACAACTATATCAGTACCATGGTTGGCATGCCTCTATACTACACCAGCTACGGTGTGGGCGTAAACTGGACAGACACGGGCGTTGATTCAACCTTGAACCATAAAATGGTTGAGTATAGTACGTCACAGAATACAGTGGGAACTAATTCGGGAATGGGGTGGTATGAGCCGAAGTATAATATTTCTGGCGGTAATACACCCGAAGGCTCTGTTGACTTTCGGAGGCAGGGCACGTGGAAAGTGACCGATTTATTCCCACGCGACTAATATAACAGTCAATACAGCTCTAACAGGCTTTAGAGCAATATAACTATAATTTAAAATAGTTTTATTAGTAAAGACACTACTGAGCTTTAAATAACATGTACGATATCTTTATTAAATTATCTACTTAATAAGGGTTCTTTAACTATTAACTATTTATATAAATAGTTATGAGTACCTTCAAGACCAGCATAACCAAAAGAAAAACATCCGAGGTCCTATTATTCGAGAGATGCAAAGCTTTCCAGTTGCTCAAACACTAAAAGAGCTCTTGCCTTTACCCGATGACCAAGCACCATTGTTATTTTTACCACCCCCCATTCCTGGCTACTCATGCCTACGGTGTGTACTCTATAAGGCAACAAACTTCAAGAATGTTCGAGCTCATTTGAATACCGAGTACGAAATCTTCAATAATCCAAGCATTATTACTACAAATATGTCCTGTTTATATAGAAATGGATACAGTCACTACGGGGGAAAAGGTGGAAAGTGAAAACAGATATTGTCCCTATTAAATGTCGCAATTTTCCGGACTACAATAATTCCCATGTATTCGAGAATACCACCGAATCGAGCCCGACTGATGAGGAGCTCGTTATGATAAAAATGGAAGCAGAAGAGGAGCAGCGGCTTAGTGATGAAGAGGCAGGATCTGCAGAGCAGACCCTAGAGCTTGAGCACGACGAGAATACCGAGTGGCTACGCACAAGCGAGTGGCCACGCTGGTTTGATCTCTGACCCTTGCCCTAGGGTACACTGTTGCACTATACCTAAAAAAGATATGATCGCCTCTAAGGGGGAGAAAAAGCTGTCGGAATGCAAGACCCTTACATTTTTAATATATACCAACCATTTTCTAACCAAACAACACAAAAACTTCAGCAAAAAATTTATGAAGAACGGAATTAAAGGTTAATGTTTTTTTCCGTGATATTATATTTTTATTTATATTTTCTGCACGTGATAGCTTATGCCGTCAGCTTTTTCTCCCCGTAGAGATCGCCGTCCTTCTGCAGGTAAGCGAGAGTGTTGCAGTGCGCTAAGCCTAAAGAGGTTAATATCGTCTTTGTACCCCGCGATTAAGCAAAGCCGCCTCGCTTATATGGCTGCCCAACTGCGTGTTTACTTACCAAGTAAGATCTTGTCTATAACCATTCATCCTTTATGTGTACCATTTTAAGGTTAATTGGAATATTCCTCTTATTAAATGCGACGCGGGAAAAATCTCGTTTCGTGGATTTAATCCGGCAGTAGCTTGTCGGTCATTAGGCACAGGTAAGTGGCGGCACAAGGTCCAATTTCTCCGGTTTCATAGTCAGTGAATTCACCTTGTCCTATCGCATCATAATCCCCATTTCTGTTTCTTATTACGGAACATAACACCGCAATTGCGGGGAAATAAATTGCGGGGAAATAGATCCTCTCATCTCTCGATATTTCTTCCGTGAATGTGACCAACAGACTATTGCGTCTCCAACTTGTATATATAGAAAGGACCTGGCTCCGAGTTCACTTGGCTTTGGATTGCAGCTGCTTCTGTTTACTCAACTACCACCGGCATTCAATTCCCCATCATGATACAAGTTTTTGTCATCTTCTTGGCAGCATTGGCATCCGCCACACCAATCGTCCAAGACCGTGCGCTAGCCAGTATCGACACACTCTTCAAAGCCAAGGGAAAACTATACTTTGGATCTATCACCGACCCAGTAGATATTGCGAATAGTCAAGATGTTGCTACCATCATTGCAGACTTTGGTGCTGTTTCTCCAGAGAATAGTATGAAGTGGGATGCTATTGAACCATCACGAGGAAACTTCAACTTCAACGGTGCCGATCAATTTATCAACTTCGCCACTTCCCATAAGCTGCTTATCCGTGGGCACAACACTCTATGGCATTCTCAACTACCAAGTTGGGTTTCCGCCATCAATGATGCCAACACTTTAACCACGGTGATCCAAAATCATGTTACCACTGAAGTTGGCCGTTACGCGGGCAAGATCTATGCTTGGGTATGTCCTCCACTTCCTCAACTACTAGTCTAACAGAAATAGGATGTGGTGAACGAGATCTTTGCTGAGAATGGTCAACTTCGTGATTCAGTCTTCAGTCGAGTTCTAGGCGACAAATTCGTTTCAATCGCCTTCAACGCTGCTCGTAAGGCCGATCCTAAGGCTAAACTTTACATCAACGACTATAACTTGGACACTGCATCGTATGCTAAGCTTACCACTGGTATGGTCGCTCATGTAAAAGCTTGGAGAGCAGCTGGTGTACCAATTGACGGTATTGGTAGCCAATGTCATTTGGGAGCTGGAGGTGGTGCGGGCGTCATAGGTGCCATGGCTGCATTGGCTGCTGTAGTACCTGAGGTTGCAATTACGGAGCTTGACATCAAACAAGCCGGCTCAACTGATTACGTCAATGTTGTGAAAGCTTGTTTGCAACTTTCCAATTGCGTAGGAATCACTACTTGGGGTACCAGTGATGCTGTAAGTGGTGCCATTGTCAAATGATATAGAAGCTGACTGTTTTAGCATTCATGGAGATCAGCCGATAAACCACTTCTCTTTGATGGTAGTTACCAACCCAAACCAGCTTACAACGCCATCGTATCTCTGTTGAGCTGATCCACATCTGATGGAGCGATATAGCTTATAGCGGGGGCCTTATTCCATTGGGGAACCTTCAACTTGGCTATACGCGGTACACTGCCGGCGGAGACTTCTGCGCCGCTTCTACCACCTTCCCTGTCAATCCTTGTTGAATCATGAAATCAGCGTCTGGCTAGCGATGGTTCTATTTTTTCATGTGGCAGCCAAAGGTGTAGAATAGTAGTTAGATTCAAGTCACTTGACTTTCCCTGTTTCCCCTCACTCTTTAGCCCAGCTTGATCCGCTATGGTTACTCCTAGCGTCCCGTACACGCCAGCTATATTTCACCTTCTGTTTTACTGCGCTCTCTTTTATGCATTATTCTCTTCTTTTGGACTTAGATAGCTCTATAGCACTCTATTTCCATAGTAAATTGATTCTATTCTGTGACGACGATATGTGGCCGAAGAAGGATGTGCCGATGTACAATACATTCCGGGGTTTGCTACTACGACTACGTAGTTGGGGGTGGTCCGTGTTTGCATGTTTGGGTTTTCGGTGTTGTTCAGGCGGTTCCCTATTGAGCGGAAGGATGTGGAAAAATCTATACTTTTTGATTTTTTTTCTTGGTCTCAAAAAAGGTACCTGGTGTCAGAGGACAAGAAATCAATAAGCTCAAATACAAGTATAGACAGTATATTCAGTACATGCTTCGATTGCCCTCACCCCAGAATGCCTTTCTCCCATAATCGATATTCGCAGATGTTAACTACTCGTACACAACAACTTTCTATCGTATACATTTATGAAATCCGTATCCTAATACTGAATTGACAGGTGTTATGACTTATGAAAAACAATAATCCCACAATGCAATAACACAACAAAGGAAACGACCGCCTCAGCGCCCTAGGAAGATTCAGTCCACTAATCTTCAATTCAATCTCCGGATTACAAAAGTTGGACTGGTCCTGGTGCGGATAGAGTATCACGCGAAGTTATGTTTGACTTTTGGGCGGACTTTTGGATAGATGTTTGAGCGGATTTTGGTGCACCAGGTGCATCGCTTCCATCTAACAGATAATCTGGACATTTCGTTGACCCTGTAGTGTATGATAGCGTGTTTATAGTCCCTCTCTGGCGAATATTGTACGTTAGGCCGTTCTGTAGTGTCATTTGTATAGTAGCTGTATAGTCTCCGTTATAAGTGCCCGCTATCAAAAGAATCAGTATAATGCCGATTAAACTGGAATTGTAGACGAGGAGTTGATGAGGCACCTAGGCTTATCTCATCTTATTGGATATGAAAAGAAAAAAGCTTACATTGTACCCAGCCTTCACATTTTGCATAGTGCCCAGGGGCCACGGATCCACTTAATGTAGGAGTCGTAGTAACTCCTTGGACCTTGTTTGATGTAAATGACTCTTCTGTAGCTAAGGTATATGCTACCGCGGTCGATTCCTCGACGGTAGCTTCTGCGATTGCAGGAATTTTAACCTAAAGGAAAATTAGATGAAAATTGCAAAATTTACAAACGATTTGGGGAGGCAATCTATGGCTTATGAGGAACTGAAGTTGCTTACCGTAGCACCCACAGAAACAGTCTCTGTAATTCCAAATGTACTTATTGTATCAGTGGTGTGCGAAAACTGATTTTGTTGGCTAATCTGATTCGCAAACGACCATGTCTGATTACTGCTGGAGTGCTCGTTTGTAAAGTTATGGTGGGCATTTAGAAAGCTTGTTATCCCTCTTCTAATAGTTAGCCTCATAATAATAAAAGTCACCAGAATGTCTATCTTACTCTTGTTTTCTATTCAAAGTATCCAAAGATTCATCGAAGTCCATGCTAATAACCTCTGCTTTGGCGATGGGAGAATTCAGGAACCAGAATTTCAGGTTATGCACATACTCCCAGGAGGTTCCAGTGACTCCTACAAGGATCCCCGCACCTACGGGAGCATCATCTCCATCATCATGGGCGGTATGACCTGAGCTGACTTGTAGCGGCTTGCCTGTACCTTTGACGTGAACACGAATGGAGCCAACAGCATTACCATCTCTATTTTTCCATACCGTCAACTGGTCCAATGTTTGCGTCGCGTCCCATGTTACATGATTGTGCTCGTCCGCGTCGTAATCATTTGGTATTTGTCCGATCATATCCGATTTGGAACCATCAGAATAAGAGAGTTGAATGGCATGCATATTAAATCTCGCCGCCCACATTTCGATGCCTATTATGCTGGCGCTGTTGTTCTGGTCCCATTTTGTTGCACAGAAATAGTTCCTCGAAGGGCCCTGATTTCCGTCCGGATCACCAAGTAGACCGGAGGAGACAAGGGGTGGCCCACCCTTGAAACAGCCATCGACATCGTCACGGGTTTCCATGATGGGAGCAGCTAATGCTGTTTGAGGGGCAAATAGGCATGCGAGAGATATCGCAAGAATAGTCTTTGAGGTCTTGGAGACCATTTTTGAAAGCAATACAGCGCAATCGGCTCGATAGTTGGGAAGTTTGAGAGTGAAAGGTCTGAAATAGAATAAAGTTCTTTGAGTAGTTTGAAGCGCTTTGGAACTGTAGCGAGTGTGTGATAGTTGAAATGATTGGACTTATTTGGAAATAGAACAGGATACTCACCCATTTATCCCTTGCTGCGTTCTCCTTCGCTTGATTCTCATAGTCCTCAGATCTATTTCGAGGCATTGCCGAGAAAGAGAAACTGACGTTCCTGATCCTCAAGGAATAATGACCACACTGCAATAAGAAAGCGAGTTCTTGAATAGTGAAAAGACCAGAGGCACAGGATATTTCGAGGCTGATCATGTTCCTACATGATATTAAAGTAAAGCGCCAAGCTTCCCAGAATGCCGGGTCACCAGGGTATTCTTAAAATAAGCGTCGCTTAAGGCCCTTGGTATTTCCGTTCTTTTAGCATAAATTGATATTCAGCGAATCAGATTGTAAGCCTCGTTTAATATTACTCGACCAGCTGCAGCCCCGCCACAATTAATCTAATCACATACCCATCAATCAATGGCCAGTTCTACGAGAGGGCTTCACGGGAGCCCGTGCCTCGAATCATATATTATTACACCTACTAGCCGTTATGCTCGGTGTTACTTACGGGCCTGGCTTTGGGTTTCCGAGAAGTATAATTTGCTATTACGTTTGATAAAAACTGAGCCAACCAATATAGAAATGGTATCTGAAACTCCATCCCCGGACGCAAAGGACTGTTGTATCAAACATGAACGGCTGCGGCTCAACGGTAAACGACATACTGCTGCCTGAAATCTTGACCGTGTGATTCTGGACACATGGCAAAATCAAACTAGAATTCAGTGCACTCGATTCAAACACACAATCGGAAAGCGCTCTCCTATGTGAAGCAATTTTATGTTATGATGCCTTACTCCTCTCTGAATCAGATAACTTGGGGATCAGGCTAAGTCTTCCGGGATGATACCACCCCTCCAAGACAGGTCTGGGGTCAGCGCTCCAATACACCCAGGGCTGCCAAGGGTGTGAGGCGGTGTTTTGGGAACCAATAAATGACCCCCCGGACGTTATGTACCTGATTACTCTGTGGAGTAATGAGGCCCCCCACAAGGACTGAGTCGAGCTTCGAGAACAGCCTGGACCGACGACTAGATTTTGCATCTAGATTCTGGAAGTCCACAGGATTGAGTCTCATTTCGGCATTCTTAGCCGGGCCAGTCAACGATTGGCCAAGCAGTATCGTCACAAATGTTTCTGACTTCAAAGACTCGATTGTAATTACAGTGATATGCGAATCAACCTTGACATTCGCTAAGAACACGGAAATCGGTGTTTTTTTCCTACAAATATTATAAGTGCGTTTGTTGAAGGAAAATAAAAAAATAAAAGCCTCGCTAGAATTTTTTTTTTTTTTCAATTTTTAGATTAGATTTTTCAAACTTCTTTTTAATTAATAATTTAGACATATTTATATTATGTCATATTAAATATTAAAATCCTTATCTTCAAGTAATATTGGCTGCAATTTATTATTTAAAATAATTGTTGGAGTCTCTGAGGGAAAAGTGCCAATTTCTGTGTTTTTAGCGCATGTCAAGGTTAATTCGCATATCACTGTATTGATATACACGGACTGGAAGATACCGAAGGCAAGAAGATCGATTTTGTCAAAGAATGAATGGCTATTGAGAAGTATGACACACTAACGCTCACCCGTGTGATGCATGATTTTTGCTAATATGAATGAGTCGCCTCCAGGATCACAAGTTTAATCTTACCAAGAAGGTCCTAAATCCTCTGAAAATCAATGGAAATGTGGTTCAAAATCTACTGTGCATTGGACTCGTCCTTAGTGATGCAGGTGAAGACACTGGTAACGGCGACACTCGGCTAATTTGTTTCTTTCACTCACCTGTTCGTTGTTTAAAGATTGCTGTTTCTATCTTCCTAGCGCACGGTTCGATTACACGGCACATCGTATGCTTGCCCTCGCATCTTGCTGTCATGGGACTACCGGTAAACTAGTAACTTCATAATGAGACCCTCATTTCCCCCTTTCTGGCTGCCATTGAGTCCTACAAAATGGGCAGCACTTTGGGACGGACCTTCTGTAAATCCGTACAAAGTTTTATTATTGCCTGAGCATTATTGCGTACACAATTCCTTACCCTAAGTTACCTTACGTTTGTCGTCCGTCGATGCTTTTACTGGTGGTAACCCCGGTTATGCTGACTAATACTTACCCCGCTTTTGGAGCATATATTTCTATTTATTGCTATTATCAATTTGTACTTCCACTACGTCTTATTCTAACAGAAACTTTTCAAACAAATTCTTATCTCAAGTGCCTCTGCACTACCTACCTTGATGAAAAGGCCTCCCAAGATTTAGCGAGTGAACTTATAGTCTGGGGCCTAACAATCAAGCGATGGAGCCAGTTCTATCAACCAATAGGCTATGCGACACGAGATACGAATACAAGGCTTTAAAGTCTACCTCAGCCATCCGCTTGCTAGTGCTTGCCGCTGGTGAGCCTGATGATGTAATCCGCTGCAGTCTGACCCATGAAATACTGTCAGACAAGCCTCATTATCAGGCTTTGTCGTATGTATGGGGTGATAGCTCTCAAACTTGCGAGATATATTGTGAGGCATCGCTTCTGATGGTGGCACCAAGTAGGTAGATCTTTAAACAATTCCTCTACCTCAAGAGCTTTGGATATACCAGTCAAGAGACAATAACTTCTGCATTGCTGTCAGTGTTGATACTGATATATAAAGGCCTTCACTGTGCCCTCCGTCACCTGCGACATGCCACTTCCAAACTAGTCCTGTGGGCCGATGCGATCTGCATCAATCAAAACGACAACGAAGAGAAATCGGTACAGGTTCAGCTTATGGGAGAAATATATGCACATTCCCAGCAAGTCCTAGTTTGGATCGGCGAAGACTTGAACGATCTCGGCCACTCCTTCAAGGTGATTGAGTTTCTCCACCAATTTCTCATACGGAATGAAGAAAACTATCCATACGAGGAATTCAAGTTTAATCAGATGCATGAAGCTTCTTCCCCAGTATTCTTCGAGTTGTTGAAAACAAAAAGATACTTGGAAAGGGCCTTTCAGGCAACTTCTCACTCAGACTTGGTTCTGTCGCCGATGGGTAATCCAAGAAATAGTTAAAGCACCGAAGGCCACAGTCATCTGTGGCACAAAATCTTTATTGTGGGACACATTGGCAAATGTATATTGGGCCATATTCAAGAGCGGCATTTTGCAATACGTTACGGAAGACGACGCTGACATAGGAGGGTTTTCAAGTATTACTAACTTCGAATTAATCCGAAAGGATTCAATCAAGAAGAAACACGCACCGCTACTGGAATCGATCATTTCTACCAGAATGTTTCAGTGTACCGATCCTAGGGACGCAGTGTATTCGATGCTTGGGCTCGGGGGTGATATTGAGGCTTACGGGGATACTTTGATCCCAAACTATAGTTTGTCGGTTGCAGAGGTCTACAAAAAATTCGTTACCGGGTGTATCATACAGAAAGGAAGCCTCTATCCACTTAGTGTGCTATATATACCTCCAGCATCAGAAGCCCTGGATCTCCCTAGCTGGGTACCAGATTTCACTCGCTTGGAAATTTCTAATCCCCTTATATGGATGAGAATGGGAACGGGCTTGCCATTTCATGCATCGGGCTTATCGACTCAGCGAACACGAGTTTCGTCCGACGGAAACATCCTGTACGCCTGGGGAAAAGTCGTTGATAAGGTCACCCGAATTGGATTAGCCTTTGAGGAAGTCTCTCTGGTTCGTGATGCCGGTCTCACTGAGAGTGAGATATTTTCTCGACGGTTGAAAGATTGGTTGGACATTCGCAAGGAGATTGCTGGCTTAGAGAGTGCCGATGAGAGAACATCTCCAGAGAGGTTTGAAGAGTTCTGGCGAACCTTGATTCTCAACCTCACAGCTGGTGCAGATCGTCCACCGCCTGAATACTCTGTGTCCTTCCAGAAATACTTTGACTTTATCTCTGGCTCTATGACCCAGGAAGAAGTGGTAGGGCAACGAAGTCTTCTTATCAAAGCAGAAACTGCTGTTTTCGCTTTTATTCGAGGATGGAGATTTTGTGCTACCGAAAATGGGCGCCTAGGTCAAGGATTGAAGTCTTTGGAAGTTGGGGATGTGATCTGTATCCTATATGGTGGGGAGCTGCTTTATGCAATCAGGCCATTAGCAAATTGCCATTATAAGTTTATTGGATCATGTTATATTCATGGATTGATGGATGGAGAAGCGTGTGCAATTGAGAATTTGGAGTCAGAGGAGTTTGCTTTCTACTGATATCGGATAAAGGGGTCAAAATACCTGTTCTCTTTAATCTTGACGACTAATAGTATTTATTTCAGAACTTGAATTCGGCTTCGGTATTAAAGACTGATACCGTTTCTTCTATCATTGATACTAGCTTTGAAAAACCTGGGCTCAACCTAAATTCTAACATCCCAGTATAGTCTATCATGACTTTGGTGAGTAGTACTTCGTTCACGGCCAAATGAATCTACTTTTCATATTTGTGCTTCTATAACAGGTGCGAATGGCTCTTATCACTCTAGTCCTTCCTAATTTAGTAGTCTGATGTTGTGTAACCGTCAGCACAAGAAATGCGGCTCTCGTGAATCGGGACTCTGTGATTGGAATGCGGGGTAAGGTTCGAAAAACTCACAACGTTAGAAGTATTGAAGTTACATCGAATACCGGACAAGATCTCCACCGCAACAATAGCGACGGAAGATCTCCTGTCTTCGGACTCTCAGGTATCACCGACATCGTTAGCCTCCTTGGTACAAATCCTCTCCCAGCGACTTTTACACCTCGTCCACAACGCGGCGCTTCAGGACAGAGTTTTCGAGAAGATACGGACTGGAAACATCGTGTGGAGATTGAAGTCACATGGCCTTATAATTGGAAATACAAACATGCCGGGTTTCCGACACCAATGGGTGGGTATATCACCATGGATGATCTCAAGAAACCCCCCAACAGTTGGATACATACTCGGAAACGTTGGAAGTTCTGGGAAGACGAGCCACTCATGCGGCGGGGTAGTTACTTGGTGGAGATGCGTTTCAAGCTTGGGACTACGGAGAAATTGATGATAAAAAATGGGTGGTGGGCCCCTGTACTTCCTGGTACGCCGGAAGATAGCGAAGTTGAGGAAGATGAGGAGGACCAGGAAGTGAGCAACTCCGACGACAGCCAGAATGGTGGGGAAATCGACTCGAACCACAGCAGTGATAACGCAGAAAGCTTCTATGAGTCAAGAGCAGAGCCAACTATTGATCCGGTGGGGCCAATTCCATCGGCCGAGAGCTTTGCATAGAAAGCTATGACGAAAAAGCTGTTGTCAGTGCCACACATTCGGCTGCTAGTATACGGTACCGAATACGGTAAAGAAGATACCGTTGAGCTTCTTATTGGTAAGTACTTTATTATTTGTAGTTTTAAAGTTCGGGAACGCTTATTAATGCCACGTTTTGACAGCTCGGGATAGCCCTGTTGTTAGAGATAGTGGGGCGGATATCTCAGACCGATCAGTGTTCAGCGACTTAGAACCCTACGTTGAAGATATTTCGATCAGGGGCTACTTTCCAGCCCTAGAAGTACTTGAAGACCACAACCAGACAAGATTTCCCAAGAACCAGTACCTAGAGCTGGTAAAGTTTTACGTCCCAAAATATGGCAGGGTCAAACGAGCTTTTGAGTATTACTTTTATTTCTTTGCAAAGTACGTTTGGTAAATGTCTTCTCTCGGAAACCATGATCCCCGGAAAATTTTATCAAGACCTGCCTGAGAATGCTAATAAATTTTCAGATCCATGGAAGTCAACAATCCTGTTATTAGCGACCAGCATGCGCCTGCAGCGGGGGTGATTACGAAAGCAAGCTGGCAAGAAGAGACAGAAGAAAACAGCGACAGTCAGTACATGGTGTTTCTAGCTTTGATAGATTGGGACCGCAAAGGCGTAAAAGGTTGGTTTCGTGATTTTCATGAGGGGATGTTGAAGTCCTATGAGCGCTTGGGGCATAAAATTGATGGCCTGAGAGCTACAACTCTCAATGTAGAAAGCACATGCATCATTTGTAGGACACACAGACTGAGGGATGAATCGGACGATGAGAGTGGGATTGGTAGTTTCTTGTTCTAATATTGATACACCATCAAATTTCTCTATGGCCGTGATTGCCAACAGAAGAGGATTTACTGATCACCAAGCTGGATATCTGGCATCAGCAACCAAAATAAGGAATTCAGGGTATATGTCTTAAGAAAAAGAACCGCCCCAGTAGTTCGCCCAATGTTTGATGGGGAAAGAACATATGTGCACCGGATCTGATGACCGATGTGAACCATACCTCAAATCCTTCGACCCAGTTGGCGACCAAGAATAGACACGCCTTGCAAGAAATACAAACCCAAGTGATTCAAGAATCAGCTGCTACTGCGCCCCTCATGCCTTCATGCTCATGCTCCATCTGTATCGATCCTTCAAAGCGGCGTCGAGGCATTATGTGAGTGCACGACACTCCCGGAGCAGGTCCAATGAAGAATACAGCTACAGCGAGAGCGCGAGGAACAAACACATGACACCATGACGACCCAAGAAAACACGTCTTCAAATCACTTACAAGTTTCAAACTGTCCTCGTGCCAATCCTTCGTGCTTCGCCAGTCGGTTGATTGATCGTGACCTTTGGTAGGCTGGTAATATATACAATACCAGCGGCAGTCTTTTGCAATGAAAAAGTATTCAAGCCTCGTGGAGATTAAAAATTCATCTGGTCCACGACTTTCATACTGTTCATCGATCAAACCGTTTGACTCGGGAACTCTCAAAATGAGACTCACAACCTGGGATCATTCTGCCGTTCAAGGCATGTGCTTGCTTTTGATATTCATTGCCATGTCATCGGCTCGACCTCTCTCTTCCATATACAGAGCGTCACCTTCATACATCTTTAGAAGAGATTCACACATCGATAAGTCATGTACAGAAGGGGACATTGGGCGGGCCTTCACTGCAGCTCGAAGTGAGGCTGCCGCAATGGTAAAGTACTCATTCTCTCGTCGGCCATAGTATCTAAAGTATTGTAGGCTTCAGCCGGTGTTGACAAACTTAACAAGCTCGCGAGCTGGCTAGACAACAAAGACACACAGGAAAAGACGAAAGAAATCACAGTTATCTTGAACACCTTCCAGACGATTTTTGGAAGAGTATATTGGGGTGGAAAGGGGGCCAAGGTTGCTCAAAGCAACAAGAACAATAATCTAGCTGGGTTGGAATTCATACGAAATGTGATCCGTACGTGTTCCTACCATCAAAATGTGTTATATTACTGATTTACTCAGCCCTCTTCGAAAAGCTCAGAAACGCGATTCCAGACACACCTTTAATAGATTTTTATTGCAATAATGACTGGTTGCTTGACGCAAAGCCGGAAAAGGATGAAGGGTCTGATGTCAAACCAGAATGTCAGTAATACGAATCTCAGAATACAACTTGTCACACGTGTGCTTATAATGTTTTACAGACTATTCTAAGTGGGACAATCGGCAAGTCCACAACCCAAAGAGAAGATGGATCACACTGGATAGTCCTGTTGCGGGGAGGCCCGGCTGGTGCTCGGACGATTCTAATTTGGGAGATAAAAGGCTCCAAGGCGTTCTCCTGCCAAGCATTAACAATGGGGACGACATGGAGGAAAAGGACAGGTTAGAGAACCAGGTGATTATGCTGTGCGAAAATTGGCTTCAAAGATACGCTAAAAACGATTGGACAATGGCGATCTACAAGAATAAAAACTTTGCACCAGTACCTGTCGACTCCAGCAAACCAGATGGACCTAAAACTCCGAAGAAAGCACTAGATGATTTCCGAGGTGGCCTTGATCCCAAAACAGTTCAAATCAAAGACACTGGCTCTTTGGCATTTCTCATACTCCATGAGTTAACTCACTCCCAGACGATACTTGGAAATGATTTTAGTAAGTGACATCTGTGTCGCAGCACCTATATGCCTTTATCTATGAGTCTTGAAACCACAAAAAGTAACTCCTTATAGCGGACGATAGGTTGATAGCGTTCAACAAAGGCGGCAGATTATGGAGCGAGGTAAAGAATGCTAGAGCAAGTGCAGACGCCAGTAAACAAGGTGAGAAGTATGGAATATATGTTCCTCTTAAGAACGCGAGTAAGTTTTATTACAACGATAATGTTGCATAAAGTCGAGCTGATTTTGTCTAGATAGCTGGGTTTTCTTTATGACAGGTAAACTACTAGATCCCCAATTTGATCTGCAGCAACTAATGCTCAACAGCAATGTATCTCGATACGAATGACTGGTCTACAGGATGTGCAAGATGATTTCATTGAAATTATTTGACCTATTTCAATCAAACTTTCATCAGCTGGAGAGTGCGGGTGTCGGATGCACGGAATGGACAAATGCCCGCATGTGGAAGATCCCGAGTAGTGTATTTTTGATTATGCACTCGAAAGACCCGAAGCTTCCAATTTTTCACACATAATAAGCTGTCCACATACATGACTATAAAACCTCTGCCAAGTAAAGCGTCTCGGTCTGTAGCTTCTCCACCATGCTATCCTCGCTCCACCAATCACCAAGGAGGTTCTAGAGATACTGAACATTAACCTGAGTATCACTCGGAATCGTAACATCAGTATGAATTGTCTGCCCACTCTTCAAATTTATAATCGCCGCATTCGTCGTCCCCATACTCTTCGTCGCGCTCTTCGCCACACAATTCGTAAAATTCACAACCCCAAAGTTCGCAAACGGCACCAGCGCATTGTTCTGCTGGTAATCCTCCACAATCCACTCAGCATTCTGCCCGCCGAGCACCGCATCGGTCGACGGAGCAGTGACAGCCTGCGTATGCGACTTTTTTGTGCTAACATTCGTCAAGGTGATGGAGCCCTTGCTGGAAGTTGTGGAGGTGATGCTGACAGTGATCGTATCGTTCGCTTTGAATGAGAATTGCGAGGCGGGGATCGTGATGGCGTAGTTGGGGAACCACTCGTACCAAGAATCGTAAGAAAGTGTGCTCTTGCTCCCGGATTTGGTGACAGTGACATCAATGCCTGCCTGTAGAATCGCATTCTGATAGGTATCGCCGTCAATACCTGCCCATATTGATGCCGAATATGTACCGCTGGTAGCACCTGCCGGGGCTTTCGGTTCCGGTACGTTGAATGTGCCCACGACGGAGCTGAAGGTCTCTCCTGGTGGTGGGGCGGTCAGTACTGCACCGGACCAGTTAGAGCTGTACTCGACATTGCTGGAGTTGTCGGTTTGGACTGTAAGAGTTCCCGACGAGCGGTCGATTGGTGCGCCTTGTCGGGTTGTTCGTGATGCGATGCGTCGCCCTAAGCCGGACCCACGGGGAACTGCGACAATAGAAGTTGCCCAGATGGCGGTGCTGAGGAGGATTGAGAACTTCATGATTGCTTGGTTGAGCTCGTTGGGAGATACGGTGGAAATTATTGCGACTGAGAGCTCTCCCGGTAGAAGGGCAGCTTCTAGAACCTCAGTGGGAAAGGAGTATTATTTTATAGACCAGTGTGTCCGAAGGACCAGGACTGCCGAATATCGGACAGGATTCAAGATGAGAGGGAATGGAAGAATATACAGACATGTGCCACTTAGTTGCAACTGGACAAAGTGCCCAGAAGGCAAAGTAGACCGTGCGTACAGCAAGGTCGCTGGAATAGATGGCTCAAAACATGGTTCTAGAGCAAGCAGCATACATCTAGATTGAAATGAACAAGCAGGAGTCCCATAACAGCCGAGATATTCGACCTCGTGAGGAAGTCAGTCTTGGCCAAAATGTCACCATCATGACTGCTCCAAAGCTTTCGCAACCTCGAAGACCCACGATAAGGATAAGCAGTAAGCTAAAAAGCTACGAGATTATGCCCTGCATCGAATATTTGATTGCGTCGGGAAAAGAGTAAAGGCCGGACAGATTAATTGCCTCAATGAGCAAGTGCCGAAGGTATACCCCTGTTGACATGAATAATTTAGCCGCAACCCGACGAATAAAAGTGAAGTGAACCCTCTTAGACAAGGTGTGTAATAAATTGCCAGATGTAAAGCGACTGATATGATATAAATGCAAGCTAAGAAGCTGCGAAAATATCGTCCGGCCCATAGAAATTCCGCGATATTTTTGGCGCGCTTGCGCTGTCTGGGGCTCTACCAGGACGAATGGTCAGATATACATGTTGTGCTCAACACGAGCAGGTAATGCCAATCAAGTTCTGTCACTCTCTTGGCTGATGTCCACTCTGCAGCCATGTCGGTAGCCTCGAACAAGGTTGTACGATTGTATCCGCGAACTAAGATCGCTGGTATTTGGTCAATAGGCCGAACACTTGGCTTTAATATTGGGCCTGAGAAATCCTTCTGACGTGATTATCGTATAAAGAGCGCTGCGTTCTGAGGAAGCTCCAGAGCCTAAACCCCAAGTATAGACTAGCCCTGTTCAGACATTCCCTCGCAAGCAGCTTCCCCGCGTTCTCGGCGAAAGTGGGGGCCCATGAGATTGAGGCGAGATTGATCTCCTGGACCTGAAACGATCAGATTGTGGGGTCCCACCATTGCATTGCGGGGCAATGGGGTCCCAATTGCCGCCAAGCAGCGATTTATATTGCTCGTATATTCGACGCGCGCAATCAACACCCCAGCATCGGATCGGCATTGAGGATCAGGGGACTGTGGCAAGACCCGAGAGACCTTGCGATAAGATTCGCCATAAAATCTTCAGCTCGCCTCAACAGAACTGACTCAATATCACTCGTCGATCAGCTGCGAAAGCTGAATCAAGGCCCAGATTGGAATATCTGGCAGAATATATTGAAGAATATCTAAATTTTGGATTTCGCAAGTAACTGTCAACAGATGTTGACCACGATTAAAAATAGTTGCCCAGAGAGATACATACAGGTCCGACTTGTGCCAAAGCGTTTTGGCCGCTTTCCAGATGGAAAAGCTCTAACAAAACATCTAAAGCCTATCATGAGATGAACACGAGTGCGAGTCACATCATTTTGTCAAGCACGAAATATGAGGTCAATTTGGTGAAAGCTTGATTGCATAGAGACAATAAAACCTGTAGCAGATCGCCCACTTCGTCTAGGAGCTTAGACGAAATCGCCGATTGGCAGTGGTCATGCCGTTGCGAAGCTCGTCGATTAAATCCTCGACCTCACTGGCATGAGGTTGAACGTGTTCCAAAACTCACGTGTATCGTAACATCTTCCCAACTGCTCCATCGATCGTGGTAAGGCCCTGACCTTTTGCTCCACCATTAATTCGCCTACCCATTTGATTTGTGAATTCTCTCTTTGGCTGTTTTCGTTCTCCGCATCAAGTTTCCCCGCGAGTCCAAGAATCAGGGCCCACCAGTCGTACACGATGAGATCTGTCAGTATCTGACCACGAAGTTAGTACGTCTGTAAATGCTAGAGAGGCGGACATCTCGGCGTACAAATCTTTGACCTTTGGCACTATCGAATTTGCGATGGACAGCGATAATTCCTCGTGCTACATCTTGTCCGTGAACCAAGTGTAGCGACGTCTTTCCCTTTAGTTGGTCCTTCGTCGCCGCAACTCGATCGATCCAATTCTTTGGCTGCCGTTCTCCTCCCCAAAGTCCAGAGAGATTCAGAACGGAGCCTCCAAGTTCGAGTAATTCATCTTCAGCAATAGCCCGAGGATTCGTTTTGTTGTAATTTGAATGTCTCGTGACCCAAAGGCTTTGATTCTCTATCGTGAAAATGCCGGAGCTGCCGAGTTGGATGAATTGGTAAGATGACTTCTCAGAACTATGATTCTTGATGTAAGAAGTGACCAAATGCTTGCTTTGGTTCTTCCCTTTCAGCGGAAATGTGATCAGTATTGTTTTCGCGTTTGGCAATGCAGCGTATTGCTCCGGGTCGTCTTCTAGCGACACCTCACTGCTGTCGTCGTACTCGAACTTGAATTTGTATGTCCCATCGCGGCCAGTGGTTGTAGTGGCTGCGTAAGAGATATCTGCCTTCTTGAGAAGGGGTATCAAAAAGGCTGATGTCCACCCGGCGCCGAGAATGAGAAGGTCTACGTCGCCTGGACCAGTTCCGGCCAATTTCGCCTGCGGAAATCAGCTTGTTTCGTTCACAATGGAGTAGGATGAGGCTGCACCATTTCGCCACCACCCATTGAGCTTGGCGATACTGGAAGACTGGTAGATGTGTGACAAGGTGAGACAGAGGTGCTGCCGAGGTTGATATAAAGATGAGGCGTCACTAGTAGCGTTGACGGAGTTAGCAGGGGTGGTTCTATCAGCAACGCGGGGTAAGAAAATAATCCCGTCTCCTAAATTCGACGCTCGAAAATATTTTGATACTTTGGGCTGAGCAAGAGCAAGAGCCAGCAATTGGTGAAGAGTGGGTAGCAAGATGGAGGACTATCGTAGGTAGGTGCCCTTACCTCTGCAACGCTTTCGAGACCCTAATCCTACACAGTATCCTGCATAAAAAAGCCTCCGCGAACCTTCCGACTTTTCCCAAACGAGCAGACGATTTCTACATTGCCATTCTGCCCCACGATATCATAGTCCGACGTTGCGAGTGGGGGGTTTTCTTCTGGTTGAAAGCTCGAGTTATAGGTGTGAACGGATAATAAATCGAGCAGCACCTAATATATCAGCTCCAGAAAAACACCCTCAGCCAAATTAAGAAGTTTCATGTCAAGAAATTCGGCACACCAGTCGTTTCCGTCCGCGGGGACAAATATGTGACAGACAGTACTCTGCTGCGAGAGGTGGGGAACCGAGCCTGTGGAAATTTGCTAGTCTTCTGGACGATTGTGGATACGAAACAGGTCTTGCCCCACGAGGTACGACCTGCGATATGGGATATCGCGCGGAAGATGGAAGAGTATTGGGAGTCGGACAATTCTTTACTCTCCATCGTTGAGGATATTCCAATGCTGGTATGTGGCAATTTGTGTGTTATGTGTTGAAACAGCACTGACAAAGCTAGGACGTGGAGGCGCAGAGCCGTGAGGTCTTGGATGGAAGTCTGCTTCAGCAGCTGGAGGAGAGAATCTATCCATTTCGTACCGACCATCCAGGTCTTTTGTTAAAGAGTGAAATGGACGGCTTTCACCCAAGAGTGACCTGTCAGGAATGCCCGTCCTGCAGCCACCTAGTGCAGGGTAAAAGGGCGCTGCCCGCCACAATCCTACGAATCAAAATCCATCTTGGAACTGATAGCCATAAAACCAATATCGCAAGACGGCTGGAATCGGAAGCAAATATCCTCAAAGCCACGACTTCGCTCATGCTTCAGCATCTAGATGCTAAATTCGGGTCCAGGAAAACCTCAAATCCTCTGGCGCCGCAGACATTCTGCGGGGTTTGTCCTTGGACGTATACAATGACGGACCGCATCGGGGTATCTCTCTTGCTGGGTTCTTGTAAAGCTCATCTAGAGACTAAGTGGTATTTGAACCGGGTGATACGGTGGAAACAAGAGGATCTGTGACTTTTTACATTCTTGTATTATACTTGTCTAAAATTTGGTTTTGGGTTCTTAGACAAACTGGCGTTTGGATTCCTGTGAGGCCTATTTGCTGTACTTCTTCTAGGCAGAAGGCAAGTTCATGACGGGTAAGCATATCCACTCGAGATCACGTCAAGCCCTAGAATCTGCCCCTTTGCTCTGTTGTATCTATATCACCTACAAGCTGTTTCTATGTGTATTTCCATGAGAATAACGACACCCCGCCTCATCCTCGTGATCCACCAGGATTCTATCTTTCACACCCAGGCATTAATTATTCGCCGTGGATCTACCTCCTTGGTCCTGGTATATCTTTCTCCCCTGCTCATCGATATAGAAGTACAAAGCCGTACTCGCCTCCCATATCCACTGAATATTCCGTCTAGCGAGGCTCTGCGCAGCCTCTTCCTCTTTCTCACGCCTCAACCTGTCCCTCTCCCCCTTAGACATTTTCCCGTTTCTCTCTACAGTCCACGCCGTCCGATTATACACCAACAGGCCTTCCTTGAAACTGAACTTCTGGCCAAGTACCAATTCATTGAACTTGGCGTCAAGAACATAGAATGTGACTGGCTCCCGTGGGTGTGTTCGATTTTGTGTCGTCCAGGTGAGCTCCAGGGATCCAACGGATTTCAAATTCGGATCGCCAAAAGCGTTCCAGACATGATCGCAGGGTTCGAGGTCTTTTTGGTCGTACCCAAGTCTCTTGAGCTGAGAGAGGGAAATGAAATTATCATCGGCACCGGAATCGAGTTTGGCATGGCAGTCGTGCGCTTGTCCTGTTTTCGTCATTACGTGTAGTAGTTGTGGATGTAAGCTGCGTCTGGAATTGGTCTGAGCGCCATTGAGACTGCTCCGCTCCCCTGGGTCTGTCTCGCAACTGTCCTTCTGACCACCCTCGGTCCATTCATCACCTTCCCACTCCTTCATTAGGCGAAGTCTTATCGCTAATTGTAAGCCCCATGTGCGAAGATACTTTCGAAAAATCAAGCACAAAGACAGGGTGATTAAGATAGCTCCTATAGCAATCAAGCTGCCTGTTATCGTCCTTCCAGTGCTCGTATATATCCAACCTGGAGTTGGACCAAGATTAAACGATGATGTGGGAGCTTGAACAGCCGTTGATGTCGGTGGACTGCTGAGACTTGTCGAAGCCGTAGAAACCACTGTTGAGGGAGGAATTAGGGACCGGGTATTCATTGATGAGGCTTCAGTTTTAGCATTGACTTGGATCATCGAAGAGGATGCGGTAATTGTTGAGGCTTCAGTAGTAGCAGGAACTTGGACCATCATTGAGGACCCGGCGACTAGTGAGGCTACATAATCGAGAAAGTCAGCCTTTCTCCAGCCCGTCTTCCCATCTTATGTCTTAATCCGTTATTGCAGAGGATATCACTCACAACTACTTCCCGTTGTCGTCACCAGCGCCGTCACAATCCCATTGCTCAAGCAGTAGGAAGTAAGAGCTAAGCGCGCTCTCGGGGGATCATTCGTCGGTTTGCAACTGTTCGAGGCACATACATGCGCCTTGCCGGCAACGTTAGACACCGCAGGAGCAACATTACAGATACAAGATGCTGGATCGGTATCTGGACACGCATTTTTAATGCTGAATGCGTTGCTGGCGCTGATAGCGCAACTTTGAGCGCAAGAATCTAGGCTACTCCAAATTGCGATCTCTGTCAGGGGTACATCGGCACCGGGAACTGTGGGGAGAATAGAAAACATAAATATGAATGATATGGCAGAATAACGTAGCTGTTGGTAATGAATGGGAGGCATCATGATGGCGAAGATACCAGATCGTCTGTGGTCAGTGATATAAAATTATGGCGACGAAGCTCGGGAAAGAGAAGAGCGCCTCATCACAGATAAAAACCCAAACGCCCTTGGGGGCCTTATGTTTGTGTACCAGTAAGCTAGTTTCAAATCTCAGCTGCCAAGGGGGCAGTGCCCATGTCTCTCCAAGCAAGGCAAACAGAAAACCTTCCTTGAGGATCTTAGGATCTATTAATTGACAACCGAGGCCCAACGTTGCGGCCAGCCAATTTGCTACCTGCGTCGTCGAATCCGTATAGGGATTAGACATGGAAAATACAACAACGCTCAGCCCTCTTCCATCAGCTCCTGAAAGGAACTTTCCAACTTGTCGCTTCTTCAGTGGTTTTCAACCCAACGAAGAGGGTGAGGTCGTGAGTAGGACCATGAGTAGAGAACTACTGTCTATCTAGAGAGGCCCGACGGTAGAGATGGCTTTTTTACGTCATGTCTGGGCTTCGGGTGGTACAAGATGCAGTCAATTAGGCTGAACTGATCTTGCTCCGGCCCAATCCCATGGCGACATGCAAGGCAGGCTGGCGAGCCTTGCGGATGAAGAGATTTTTCAGCACACTCCCAGGGCAATATCAATTCTCGTAGCCAGAGGAAAATATGGAAGGCTATGCCCACGCCGCTAGCTTCATGCACCAGAACAGTGAGACTGCGATCTTCCGTCACTTTGGCAGGCTCAGCATTCAGAACTTGTTGTACCTCCAAGCAGAACTGGTTGAACTTGAACATGAATTAGGTGAGCTTGTGGACAAGGACAAGAGATCAAGACATCCGAATAGTCAGTACTATGCCAGAGATTGGTGGTTTCTTGCCAATTCTGAACGAGATGGCGATGATAGTCAGTGGAAGAAGGTGCTGGAAATCCGTACCAAGCTCAAGGAATACCGTAAGTACTGTTCCTGTGACCAGGAGGTCTAGCCTGACTTGATGTTAGAAAAGAGTGACAGTTGAAACTGATTGAAAAATACAGATTCAGCTTTGAAATCCCACGCTTTCTTCCTCAAGCTGGGTGGCCCTTCAATCCATGACCTACAGAGTCTCCAAGACTGGATGTTGGAAGTGCCGAAATTGATAGAGAGAAACCGATCGCCATGGGATGACCCCGCCGATTTAGTCGCACTAGGTGAAGCCAAATACAACGATCTTTTCTCCAGACTGATCCGTTCATATATCCTGCCTCTATACCACCGCTGTCTTGCAATCCGTCTGCGACGACATTTCGTGAAACGCCCAGCTTCTGCATCCCCGGGGACAGTGGAGATGGCACCAGTTCCTGGACGGTCATCTGGACCGGCAAGAATACCTGATAGCTTGCAAGACGACGCTTTCTCGAACTACAATGATGCACGTCTAATAACCATAATCGAAGTCATCAGCACGGTCGTGTCTTCCCTGCTACCCATCTCTTCTATCCTGATCCTGTATCTCGTTACAAGCTTGCCTGCACGTTTGGGGGTTATTTTGGGCTATACTGCCTTGTTCTCACTCGCACTTATCATTTTCACGAAAGCGAGGAGGATTGAGATATTCGCTGCTACTTCAGCGTCAGTTCACGTCGAAAGTTTGGTAGAGAGGTTGCTGACTTTGGGAAATAGCTTTGCGGCTGTGCAGGTGGTTTTTATCAGTAGCAACGGGGAAAATCAAACGGCGTAGTTGGCCCTGCGGCAGTATCTGGGTACGAAGACACTACCAGATGTCTCCCGCCCTTGAAACCTTGTCAGGGAGAACGGGGGGTTCTAGTTAGAGGACTATAGACAGTATAACATTTGAAATATAATATACGATTAAGAGAGTGAACGGGACAGAAGAAACCCCGAGCTATCCTCTCCGACGCTTGTCGGCGTCCTGATGGGTGCAATTGAGGCTGGAATGGCAAAGCCAGCAGTTCATCTCGGGGGGTATCATTTGAAATCCAATGAAGATGCAAGAACGAAGACAGAAACAGTCTATTGATGTCTCTCTATCTAATTATGCATAGCAAACGCAGCGATCTTTCTAAGATCTAGTCAGAATCCAAACCCAATGATAATCTAAGCAAAAGCCATGCAACTTTTACACACCTCCCATTACCACCAATAGAACGCCAAACCGAGTCCAATCTGCCGAATATAGTCAAAATTGATGTACCGCAATTTCCTCATCCAATCCCTCATGAGTAGTCAATCAAATACCGACACTGTGCTCCAACACCGCAAACGCATTCCCATTCAAGAGACTTTCACTCCCCACATAACTGAAACCTCCAAACGGATTCTCATTCCCCCCTGTGCTGGTGCTGCTCCAGGGTGCCTTGGAGCTCGTCATCACAGGACTCAGCGCCAACTCCGTAAAATCACTTGAGAAATTCTCCGCGAGCTCCGGATCTGTTATGAGAGGCTGGATAGGCGGCTCTACTTCACGCTTGGCGAGTTTCTTCCAGTCGATACGTCGGAAGAAGCGGTGTTTCTTGATCGTCTGCATGTCTTTCGGCATATTGGATCCCAAGCGCTTGTTGGGTTCTTTGCGTAGAAGCCGGGTCAGAAGGTCCTTCGAGTCAGGGCCTAGGTAATACGGCAACTTGAGCTTAGACTTCAGGATGTGTTCTTGGATCTTTGCGTTGTTCGCACCGAGGAATGGAGGAGAGCCGGTCAAGAGATCGAAGCCTAGAGCACCAAAGGACCACCAGTCAACTGCTGTCCCATAATTCTGTCCGAGGATCACTTCTGGTGCCATGTATTCGACTGTTCCTAGCATGCTGCTGCATTTCTCGCCGTCGACAGCTACTTTCGAGAGTCCGAAGTCGGTGAGCAGGAGGTGGCCCTGGTCGTCCAGGAGGCAGTTTTCGGGCTTCAGGTCGCGATAGACAACACCCAGATTACGGTGCAAGTGGTCCAGCGCGAGTACCATCTCAGCCATGTAGAATGACGCGACTTGTTCCTCGAACATTCCCTCCTGTTTCAAATGCGTGAATAGCTCGCCGCCTTGCGCGTATTCGAGGATCAGGTAGAGTTTTTCGTGGTCTTGGAAGGCGTAGAAGAGCTTCACGACGAATGGATGCCTATTCACACTCTCGAGAATGGATCGCTCGGTCTTCGTCTGCTCGACAAGGCGTTTGTGGACGGTCAGGGAGGCTTTCTTGAATTGTTTCTGCGCGTAGAGTCGTCCTGTAGCCTGCTGCTTCACCAACAGCACCGTGCCAAATGTTCCCTTCCCTAGACAGCGCAATGGCTCGAAATCATCGGCCTGCATCTTTCGCGCAATTGTGTCCTGCACCAATCCTCCCTCAACAGCACCAAAAATCGGCTTCTCGCGCACGCTCTCGCTGACGAAGTCCTGCTCGAATCCAACCTCGTAAGTCGTGATATCAGAAGCCTCATCGTCACTAAATCCGCCTTCGGAAGTTGTGCCTGTGCTGCTCTGCGGCTGTGACACGAATTTCTTGGTGCGCGCAAAAGAGCTGGTTCGTGAATCGTTCTCCAGGTTCAGGGTGTCCAGCTGCAGCTTCAACTTGCTGATCCCGCCAAGACCCTGCGCAGAGCTGGAGCGCAGCATCGGGCTGCTGTTCGCGCTTACGACATCATTTATCATGAGATTCTTGCGGTGCGACGGAGTGTGTGGTCCGTAGTCCGAGTCTTCATCTCCAGAACCCGGCACAGGCGTGTGGAAGCCGCGGACGGTATTCATGGCCTTCGCGGGGCTCTGAAGGCCGGTCATGGTCGTCGTTGTATTCATGGTGATTCTAATTCTTGATCTCCAATTCAGGGGGCGCCACGGCGTCGCTCAGCATCCGCTCGAATCTGGGATCGGTAATTTCTGTGCAGTTTCTGGAGGCTCTTCGCGGTGCGCATCTGGCTCTGGACGGAGAAAGAGAGAGGGTTCGTGTTATTGTTTTCGATATGCATTTGTCAACGGGTTCTGGGTCGTGGTTGTGATCTGATCACCTTGGGTGTAATAGGAGAAGAGGAAGAAAGGACAGTGATGCGTTGCTTTCAGGTTTCGTTTCGCGGTCGCTGACCCACGCTAACCCCTATTCAGGCAGTCATTTAAAAAAAACTCGGGCATTGAATTCTCCTTCCGTCCTTCTTCTACAACATCCAGGCCGTGAATGTTTTGTAGTTAAAATATTGCGCCTCTAAGCTTTGATTGAATCAGTCATTGCAGTATGATGGACTTTCAAATTGTGCTGAGCATTTGCTATGTGCCTGATCCAGCTTTTGTTCGCTCCAGGGAAGTTCGTGTCTCAAATCTGCTTGGAATATCTTCCTCTGGGCGTCGTCGTCTTCATCGTTAATTGGCAAGTGTCTCACATGTCTCTGCGTTTTCTCCATTGCCCCGCGTAGCCCCAGGAAATGCACTGCCACCACAGTTTTCAAAGGGCTCTGCAAGGCAGATCAACCATCATTTAAACTATGGCTCTCCTCCCCTGTTTGACGTTTCCCCAGAGGCTGTAATTTCCCTCACGATGGATCAATACCTCTTTGACAAGTCTGTCAACTCCTGCAAAGAAGCTATCGAACCTACGAGCTATTTGGAAATAACAAGCACCTCCGTAAGTGATGCTGGCGATCCAGCCAGTGAACAGGCATTTGAGGCTGGAGCTAAAAGTTGTAGGAAGTAATTCACAAGCCACTAGCACAAGAAGATATTATTGATTTCCTTTCTACGAAGGTATACTTCAGAGAGTTACTTATATACTTCGCTTTGACTGATGAATCATTGCTGTCAGGGGAAGTTTGCACCTCACCCACCGCAAGGCTCTCGAAGGCCCGCTCTCAGACTTATGTATGTTTGAACTGCAACTCCATATTGATATTCTCTCACGCCACAGACTTCAGGAAAATATTCAAAATCCTGAGGCCTTTCAGACAAACATTCTGACTGTTCCACGCACGATTTATTCAACCATAATTAAACGCTTTCATCTACCTACTCGCAGCCTCGAGGATTCTTGCCCTCGGTTTTGGGCAGGACTCAGTCTTGAACCTGAAGATGAAGGTCCGCATCTGCGTGAGTCATAACCTTCATTAGGCCGTTTTGTACTAACAAGCGCTGTAGAGATCATTTTCCGAAAGTCTACTCGGGAGTATACTTTCGAGAAGAAGAATGCGCCTACGCGGCACTGGGAACTGCTCCTCTCTTATAGTTTCAAATACGGTCTTACTACAGGTCTTTATCGAGGGACAACCAACTCTGCAATGGGCGACTGTATTGAACACTTGAAAGCATCGGCTGATCAATTTGAACACCCACTCCTTCTCCCAGTGATCATTCTCAGCCATGGAAATCCCGATATGGTTTCCAAGGCTCAGCAAAATGCCCAGCAGAGGCTCGGCAATATTGAACGGGCGCTCAAGTCTCACCCAAAGCTTCCTGGAGAGCAGCCACACGAGTATTACTTCGATAGTGACGGTTTACTGAACTTAGATTACATCAATATCGCCTTATCGGAGTGCCATCAGTTGGTCATTTGCAAAGACCCTAATGCCTACCTTCGAGTGCTTGATGGGATTGAGTTTGCAATAGGAATATTCAACCAACATGCATTGAGAAACCACGTCCGCGAGGGTCTTCAACTTCAAAATGCCGAATTTGAAGCCACTGCAGCAGAAATCGAATCCCGCATAGGGTTTTCACGAAGAAGACTCGAAGGACAAGCTGCATTCCGGGAAGTTATTCTTCAAAGACTGGATGTGCTGCGCAGCGCGGTAGGCTATAACCCTCGCACTACTTGTGTTGAAATCACTAAATCCAGATAATACCAGCTCTCAATCCAATGCGGTCAGATAGATAACCGGGTCGCCTTCCAACTCGCATCCGCCCAAACAAAACTCGCGTTCTCCGGCAGACGCGAAGCAGCTGCTCAAAAGACCATTGCTATTCTTGGCGCCTTCTTTCTTCCAGGGGCCTATGTCTCTGTAAGCATTTCACTACACCGAACCTGACAACCGCTGACATTGAACGCTTCAAGTCTTTGTTTAGCATGACATTCTTCAACTGGCAGACATCCGACTCACCTAGTGAGTCTCACGTCTCACCTCTTTTCTGGATCTACTGGGCGATCTCCATACCATTTACGGCACTAGTACTGGGTTCCTACTGGTGGTGGGATCATATACAATCAAAGAGAGCGCAGCGTGAAGACGAGCTGATAGAAATGCAAATGATCGAGATGAAACGGCGATCGCAAAATCAAGCTGCTCTTCGTGCGCCGCTGGCGGACGTTAGTGATGGGGTGTAAGTCCTCGTTTTTGGCTGATGGTGAGGGAAAGAAGATGTGGGGTACAGTGATATGCGAATTAACCTTGACATTCGTTAAAAACACGGAAATCGGTACTTTTTTCCCACGGATATTATAAGTACGCCTATTAAAAGGAGGGGCCTCGCCAGAATTCTCCCAATTTGCAGACTAGATTTTTTAGATTTTCTTTTAATTAATGAATTGGACATACTTATATTATGTTATATTCAATATTAAAATCCCATTTTCAAATAATATTGGTTGCAATTTATTATTTGAAGTAGTTGTTGGAGTCTCTGAGGAAAAAGTGCCCATTTCCGTATTTTTAGTGAATGTCAAGGTTAATTCGCATATCACTATATTGCGATTGATTAATTCTTTGATTTCAGTATCAAACTTTGACCAACAAAGTAAAGAAGGAGAAAAGCAATTTGGGCGCTCACCTGATGAAAGCGGCGAGGGTGTTCGCATCCATTGAATATGAAAGGGACGAACGTGTTCTCCGTCATGCGCTGCACCATGAAGCGCCACTACACATCCGTAGGACACTCGATCAATCCTACTATTGCACTCTTGAAGACACATCTCAACGGGATCAAGACCAGGTGATATACCGTGCGACAAAGAATAGTGAGAATGCGCGAATAATCATGGTGGATCAACTCTGGATGTGGATTATCGATGAAAGTAAGTAGATCTATTTCTACAGTAATAGCTCGGTATATTTCAGGATTGGATAGCGGCAGCTGAAAGACGCCATTGTGGTATCCTCAAGGTGCTAATATACACCCTGGACACTATTATCACAAGTTTTCCGCGACGATGGGCCAAGAATGAGGGGGATAAGTCTGGCGTCCACAAATGCCTACGAGAACGCCTTGCACGCATTCAAGAAACGATATCAACAATATCTGGGACATAGCACTAATAATAATTGATCGGTGTTCAAGAGTATTGTTCGACAGAACTGTTCATGACGATGGAAGACCTGAAGTTATGGATATATTTGCGAACGCAATAGGCTATGTGGTACGTCTTTAACTGCCTTCCTTTTTGTCTCGTTTTACTCTTACCTAATGGCTCGTAGACTGGGATGAGGACCGCTGCTGTAGAAGCATTCTGGCGAAACGTTACATCATACAATGGCACGAACGCAAAACCACTCAATGCAGGAGATGCAAATAGGGCGCAACTGAACATCAACCCAGAAGGGAAGCTTCTGACAGAAACACAAGACATGTGAGAGGAGCTGCGATTAATGGGGGAAGTCTTCGATCAGCAGCTGCCAATGGTGACGAAATTTCACAAGGCTCTGTCTGAAACGAATTTTCGACAATCAGGTAAGCAAGGAGAAAGAAGTCCCGAAAAACTTAAACGGACCTCTTGATCTCGCAGACGCGCTACGTACTCTTCTCCAACCACTGGCTCCGCCAGAAAACCCAACGGTACCCCAGAGTAACTTAGATCGAGCTTCCGACCTTGTAGAAGAGATCACAGCTCGACGTGCAAAGATAAACCATATGGAAAAAGCAGCCTCCCGAACTTGTCGGCAGGTCAGTATCAACGACCACTCTAGTAACCGGCTATAGACTAACATTTGGCAGCTGAAGGATCTCCTCAATTTAAAGCAGCAACAGACAAGCATTCTGGATACCAAGCTCTCACTTCAACGCGCTACCGAAACTGTGCACCAAGGGCGTTCAATTATGACTTTCACCGTGGTTACAATCCTTTTCCTGCCCCTCGGATTCATCTCCTCCATCTTCGGGATGAATGCACAGGGAATCAATGGCACGGGGTCTACTATGCATCTGCATGAACAGCTGACCTACATATGTAAGTTTCCTTTACAGTCCAGTGGCTACTCAACCATAGCTAGTTGGTTACTTATATACTAACCACTTATCCTGAGCCAGTTTCTGTCTCCGCTGCTATAATTGCCATTTGCCTCTCTGTCGCTTTTAGTACCCACACCCGTCAGCTAAACGGCCTCTTAGTTGGTCTTGTAAGACTTTGCTGGGTGTACATTTTGGTTTTCTGAGGCATAACGAAACTGCTACGCTTCGTGAAAAAGAAGAAATGCGAATGGCTTAAGAAGAAAGAAAGCAGTTTGCAAACATTTGACGAGTTGGAACAGAGACATCTTAGGCACATTATGGGCGCACGACAGGAAATTAATGGAAGAGGGAGGGCAAAGGCCGTGAAGATCCATACGGAGGAGGCGAACAAACCGAAAGAGAGGGGGCAAGAGAGCCAGGAAAATGAAGACAAGGCAAAAACGCCGGGATATATGGTTTGAAACATCACTTCGGGGCAGGTTAAGTACACAATTCACGGACGTCATGAAACACGTCCATCAATCTTACGGACTCTTCATGGCTTCAACAATCATCCGCGAAACAAATAATGATTATCATCCCACAAGACCGTTTTATTGACGACCACCAGACGCCAAACCATGAAATGCTCATATCCCATTTATCGTCATTACCCAAGTCCGTGAGATCTTTAGTATTCCTGGGATGTCAGCTCTGGTGGAGAGGCTCTTTTTCAAGTGCTAAATTGATGATACCACTCTATCGGAGTTCTCTGAAGCCTGCATCTATTGAAGCTGATGGGTGTATTAGAAGTTGGATAAAAGAGGGGCTGTTTTATGGTGATTAATTTGAGTATTTGTTACATGAAGAGCGGGAAAATGATAACCGGAGAGTCCAGGTACTATCCCTCTTTAAGGAGCACTAATTTCTTTTTGAAATATATCTTCAGGCGGACCAGCCGGACGAGTCCAATGTGAAATATAGGCAGTTCTAGGCGGCTGGGCATCCCAATTAGTGGGTAGTCCAAGCGAGCTCCAAAAACCAGGCCCGCCCACCCATTCAGAGAAATAGTAAGGAATTCAAGGAGGGGAAAAAATGTGAATCCGATTTCGAATTCTACTGTAAGCCAGGAAGGTTGCTTGAGTTATCCCGAGAAGAAGCCCTTAACTACAGGGAACACGCTAAGCGTCGCTAACATTAGCCAATGGACCCTGTACCGCTCTTAGCAGCATCGTTGCCAGTGACCAAGTTGGCAGGTTTTCGAGCGTAGACAATATGCCTGTTTCAATAATCAATCAATATCTTCTCCGTAATGAAGTAGATTGGCGTGGGAACTTACATATAATGATAGGCGTGAGTCTGGCGATCGGACAGAGCTGCGCGCATTTTGGCCAAATATACTTGTACTTCGTTGTGCGACCACTATTGAAATTACTGATTAGTTCTTCGACGCAGAAATTTCCGGTATATTAGGCAATACGTACTCCCATAACCCGTGTCATTAGCGCCATACTCCAGTCCTCGATCCCACATTCCCAGTGCAGTTGGTTCCATAATCCTAGCTCTTTCCATTTCAGATCGTTGCTCCACCCGCCAATTGGCATCTTGAAAGTCTTTTCTGTGACTTCCTCGAACCCTGCGGTCTGTATCAATTCCTTCGCATCCTTGTAGATTGTTAATGACTTCCCAAACCGTTCCCCAGCCTCCAAACTCAACTTTCCCCAGAGCGTAAAAATGTGATCTTCCGTGACGCTTCCATCATCTGAAAGCGGTACCACGCTCATCTCAGCTTGCTCAATCCAGCCGCCTGGCTCCAGTGCATCGTATGCTTCCTTATAGAGAGCGGGCCAATCGCGGATGCTGCCATAGAGGCCACGTATATGGATGAAGCTAAAGTGATTTTTGGGGTAAGTCCAGGACTGGGCCATGTCGTCCACCTCGAATCTTACATTTAACGGGACGGTGGTAGGCTGTATCGGTGAGAGGTCAACGCCGATAACCTCAGCATGTTCAAACTGGTCGGCAACGTCACTGGTTTGATGTTAGCCTCCATATTAAGCATCTTGGCTAGGTTGCGAGAACAGATGGTGCTCACATGACCCAAATGCCAGTACCGGTGCCGACATCCAGAATGCGCCGGGGCGTTGGCCCAATAGGCGCCAGGAACAGATCACCTTTGAGCGTGAAAAGGTAGAGGTGGTGGCTAGATAAGCCGTCAGCGAGGTAGCTCACTTATGGGAAAAGGTATTCCTTACGCGATATCGAGATGTTCGCACGCTCCTTCGTCATTCGGGCCCCAATACTCGCCCTCTCGATAGGCATGGTACCGTCGGCCATTTTCATAAGTGTAGTTGGTGATGGAGGACCTGATGGTCATGGTTGCGCTGTGTTGAAAGAAAGCCGTTATTACCCAATGACCTGCAGTGAAACCCAATTTTGTCGCGTTGTGGGGAGGAAGGGAAACCGCCGCAGCGGTACGACCGGTGGAAGGGTGGGTTAGACTCACGATTGGGCGGAAGCCGGGTCGGGTGGTGGGTCTGCACCAAATGCCGAGTCTATTGAGATTTCGGCGCTACCGGATGCCATTTCAAAGGATGATTGCGATGCACACGAGTAAGGTTGCGGGAAGAGGACAATGGTGCTGAAGAGGAGAAGAGGGAATGAGGATGAGTGGATGAGAAGATGAGAATATCATCGTTTCGGGGGAGGAGGCAGCGCACAGGACAAAGAAGTAACGCATTTAAGGTCTGTGCTTTCAAAGTGTTTTCAACGCTTACCGAACCCCGCTTCAGGCGGCTGAGAATCAAAAATTATTATAATTATAAAATAGTATTAAACAATAATAAAAAAAGGAATTTTAGTTATTTGATTTGTATAAAAAGTACAAAATAAAATTATCTTTCTGTTATTAAAAATTCAGAAATTGAATTATTCTTATTTTTGGTTTCGATGCGAAATGCCCTGAAAGCACAGACTCAAATGATTATTAGGCTCGTTAGGACGGAACCCGCCGGCCTGGGGTTGGGTCATGGCCCGTCTCGGCTGGGCTCCCGTGCCAATCACAGCTTCTTCCTCCCGCTTGGGATTCCTGGCCCAACCGTCTTTACTTAGAAGTTGCTTCTGACGATCGGACCCTCGGGGCACCTGTGGCTTTTTACTCTTGTTTTTCTGTCGGGGCCATTACGTTTATCGGCTGGAGTATGACGGTGGGGTGGTACCCATGGATAAAATTTCGCGTCTACAGGCACACTTTTCACAAAGAACAAGGGTAGCCGTAAGGGTGGGAGAGGTCCGTTTTGGGGAGCCGGGTCCTCCGTCTCCCTTCGACGCAGGCCACCCCGAGGCATCCGCTACGTTGTATATATACTTGTAACTCACTTACTGCGTGTCTCGACAAAGGTATGGGGCAACGGTAAATGCCAGTACGTGCAATTTTTGGAGGCGGAGAAAGCCGAATATCGATTTCAAATAAATCAGTGTGGGCTAACTTCTACCCTGGTCATCTCTCCACCGCCCAGTTCTCGATGAGTGCCGGTGGCTGGGTGATGTGGAGGTGCGAGTTGGGTCACCGGATGGACTATACCTTTAGCGGCTTAGTACCTTGGTGGGATAATACTACGTACAGGCCATAATAAATGTTAATGAGCATTGACCAGTATTTAGCTACAAATAGCAATATACCGCGAAAGCCGAACAGGTGATTGGTCTGGCGACCCTTGGAGACACGGCCACAATCACTGTAAGGACGTATACAACCATCATATGGAGGGAGAGCAATAGGGTAAATATTGTCTAAAGAACAAGTGCCTAGCTACAGGAAACGCCTTATATGCATGTGGTCACGTGTCTGCGAACCACGTGCCACACCCCCTTTTCCGCTACTACATCACCTCACATTTAACATTTATTAAGGCCTGTGGGTAGTATGCCGAATTTCATCACCTCAATGAGAGGGAGACGATGAACTACTGACCTACTAGTACCGCCACGATTGATGTGGCTCGAGCCTCAAGCAGCGACCAGGGAGCGCGAAGCTAGGCTAAACCGTAAACAAGCTGAAAACCCGAACGACGATAGGAGAAGCCAAATGGAGGAGAAGCTCGAGACAAACGATACGAGTAAGGTTAAAAGCGCCAAATCAATCAAGGAGAATATAGCAGAACACCGAACTAGCAACAACCACAGGGAACGCCACACATCTCCACACATCACCAACGACGCCAATCTCAGATCAAGAGTCAAGAGTCTAGACCGCCAAGCCCCCGCCCCGCCTCCGCCCTTAAGCGACGGTAAGAGATAAGCTAGCGGGATACGATTACCCCCACCCCCACCGTACCTCAGAACTCCGTTCTTTCTACGACCTCAAATGGCGCCTCCGCTCCTAACTTTTCTGCAGTCTTCAAAGCTGTCCGCACACAATTCTCGAGCAAGGTGAGGCTATCACATGGCCAGCTCCCCGTGACGTACACATTTCCATCTCCATTGCGCCATCCCCGCGTCTGAGTTGACCCACTGATCAAACGTTCTTCCTCACTGAGTCCAGACGCTGGCAAGGCAGACGCCAGCTTCGGGGAGAAAGCGTTCCGGATCAGCTCTCGCCGGTAGGGATTTGATAGCATTCGGTAAAACACAGCTCTGTGAGCGATCTTGTTCTCGTCGATGACATATGCTGGAGGCAAGCGCGGTGTTTTGTTCATGCTTCCCTTGACGGATTCCTTGGCTGGCTGGCCTTTTTGGGAGTAGATGACAGGTCGGACCGTCACAAGCAGACCAGAGCTATGGACATGGGTTGCTTCTGTCCACTCTTGGCCGTCGGGCGAACGACGTGTTTGCAGGGCGAGGATGTCGGCGGTAGAGGACGGAGGATTGAGCCATGCGGTGGTGTTGAAAAAGTCAGCGGCCGTGAATTCTGCGAGCATCTTATTTGATAGAAGACCCTGTCTGTCGATAAGGTGGGACATGATTGTGTAGTCAGCTACGGGTGTGTCAGTTAAGGTATCTGCTTGCAGGAGAATGTGCTGTTCGTACTGTGGACGACGACCTCTGCTTCACAAATCGGAAGCTGAGATGCCATGGGTCTCGCGGGTTCATATAAGCTTGCAAGAGCATGAGAGGATGTCGCAGTTATGATCTTGGAAAAGACTTCCGTATGCTCGGTGGAGTTGTCATCGAGGTCGATGTAGGTTAGACGGACGGAGCCATCGGACAAACTCTCCAACGCCGTTACTGGATGTCGAAGCTTGATAGGGAGACCGTTTGACACGAGCTTCGATTGCACTGCCTGCATCGTCGTCACCGAGTTATGGTCATTGCCCGCCGTGTATCTCTTATAGTCGGTGATATACACCGCCGGGAAATTTCGAAAGTCCTCATGTGAGCAAGTTGCAACCGACGAAAAGAGAGGCACAAGATAGTCGTTCAGGAAGAAATCTGGAAGGTGGATCCGGTTACAGTATTGCTCGATCGTCTCAGTCTCACTTACTTTGCCCCTCTTGCTCACCTTCGGGGGAAACCAGTAGACTCCCATTGTAAAGATGGCATAGCAAGTAGCCACGATGAGCATCAAAGCATAGAACCTGACACTGTCGATGAGGCTAGGGTTAGGCATGGGATGAGGCGGAATTCTATGCCTGTTCGATGCGTGGATGAAGTACGGACGCTTCTGCCCGTCCCGTGTGAAGACAAACAGGAACTGTCTTGGCTTAGCTGGAACGTTGAATTCCGATACAAGTTTGAAGAGATTCGCATAGTATTGGCCTGAGAAGACTCGCATGGGAATGTCGATGCGGGAGGCCGTTGCGCCTTGCGGTGTATACGAATAACCGTCGAGCGCACATGCATTGCCCTATATTCATTTAGCAATTGTGAAGCACTTGGCTGCTCCTTCCCTGTATGCCATACCTTTTCAAAGACGGTAACGTCAAACTTTCCGGACGGATCATTGTGCAAAGCCCACGCGGAGGCAAGACCTGCCATCCCACTTCCCACAACTGCAATCTTTTCCCGCGCCATTGTCGTTCAAAGCAACTCTGGGATCGAAGAAAAGTCGTTACCGGATATTTGGGTTGTACTCGAGTGTAGAAGAGCAAGAAAGGAAGAAAGCATTGCTTTCCGATACTAAATCTTAAAGCAAGCCTGTTTTAAGGTCATGTGGGTAAACAAGCCCAGCTTTTGCGCAAGTTATAGAGGAAATACTTTTTTAAAAATTTGGGGGGAGGGGTTGGAAGGAACTGGCTTTAAGCTAGCTACCTAAAGCTTTGAAATAACAAGAATACCAACTAAGATGTAATAAAGTCTTATCGCCCAACTTAAACCAATAATATTCTCGTAGCTATAGACACCCGCTCCTTCCGCACATCTTCTAGTTCCGCAGTCAGAGACGCATGCACTTGCAGCAATATGACACGTTAGCAGTGTCTAATGGCGGGGCGTCGGGCGCCAAAAGCGGGGTCAAACAGAAATGGGGCAAACAGTATGGGGCATCCCGCATATATCCACGAATCCTCTCGCATGGCGCGGCTAGCAAACAAGGGTCACTCGTACGGTATCGAAGTTCAACCATACCGGGTCCCCGGATAGAGGCTAGAGAGCGTGCCGCAGAGCCAATAGGTACAAAATCTACTGAGGTACTTTATTGAAAAGGGCTGGAACGCATTTCCTTGTATTCCGAAACCGGAGTGCCACCATTGGCAATCCGTAATTCGCAATCAGTCATTTGCACGATCGTCTTTTCCTTGCTTCCTAGTCCTGCAAAAGCCCGCATTGGATCCCACACCGTTCATGAAGCTTACCATGGCTCGATTGAGCCACTGCCACGGAGCCTGAGTGGAGGCTCCTGCGAGACTAGGAGGGTGTGGCGAGAAGAGGTCCTGAGAAATTCGTATCGTTGTTCTTGATTAGTGATGCTCTAATGTACCGTATAAATTGTCTTTAAGCCCTCGGCCGACAACGGTACACGGTGATGAGCTAGGGATACGGCTTGCCGAAGATAACAATTTTCGGGATCGAGTATTTCAACAATATGATCAGTCCGGTTTCCGTACTCAAGGGCAGTATCGTTAGATGTCCATCCATTATCTGTTGCAGTGAACTTCCAACCCTTATAGGCCTTCAATCCCATAGGGAACCATTGTTGCTGGACCGATTTTCCCTTTGATATAACAAGTGGATGTAAGGCCCAGCCGGCCGGCGAGATGCACTCAATAAATGAGGTCCAGGCTTTGGATCCAGGTTGTTTCTTCTGAATAAAACGTTTCTCAGTACTCCCAACCACTAAATCATTCTCTCTTTGGCCTCCCATGATCCCTGCTTCATCCATATTCCACCAATTTTCAGCCTTGATTGCTTTGACGGCCGGTATCTCGAGTTTTTGAAACCAAGCTTTAATAATATCAGATGTAGCGCTATCGACACGCGCAGAATCGATTCTGAATTGGCTTTTGGTCTTAACAACAGGATTCCAGCGAAGTACAAAAGTTGTCTCCCAGTGGGAACCAACCCAGTCTCTTGATCATAGGCACGGAACTGTACGCATTTTAAATTCTATTTTCTCTAGAATTGGTAAGGGGCGAGAGTACTAACAGCTGATGATTAAAATCAATTGAATTATGCGCGTCATCCTAGACTCCATTCCTGCGGCAAATTGCTCTTCGTTTGGTCAGAATGTTTGTAGCAACAGTGCAACATTACTTACTTCTAAGTGAACCAGTGAAAGCCTCCGGCAGCCGTATTTCCTTTGGGTACTGCGATTGATTAATTCTTCGATTTCAGTCTACTTCGAACACTCATGACTCAAATACGCTTCCCATAACCCAAACTCCAACCCATGCTATCATTACACTGGCTCGTTGCACTTAATGATCATTACCTCATTATTCTTCTCCCCTCATCAAACAATCGTCTTCCCCACCATCCCCAAAATCAACTCACTCGCCCTCTCCGCCGCAACCATAACACCGAACTGCGGATTAACCGTCAGCGGCTCCAGAATACTCGCATCAACCATATGCAAGTTGCTCATCCCGATAACGGTAGTATTGACATCCACACATTTCCCAATCCTGCAACTGCTGGACCAATGATTCACGCTCCCAACAGCATATGACGATGGCGTCGTGATGTACTTCTCGATCACTACCTTGGTGGCATTTTGGGCGATATTCAGTGGAGTGAGACCAGATCCAGGCAAAGCCTGGAAGATCTTGTAGATGAAAGATGCGATGTCTGCGCCATCTTGTGGGTTGGAATAGTAAACCTGGTCATTTGGTCCCGGTGTGAACTTGTCATCCAACACAACGTTTCCGGAGGATTTCATACCAGATGTTCCATACACGTTCAGAGTTATTGTGTTGTTGTTCGTGTAATCTTGGTACCCAGAAGAATCGATCGTGCCTTGGAAACCGGCGATGCTGCCGTCGGAGCGGGTGAGCGTGTCCCAGAACACGGATGTCTCACTTGCGAATGTGTATGGACCGCTGCGATTTTGCAGGTACAGTTGCTCGTCGGTCGGTGGAGGAGAATCGTATGAGTAAGTGTAGGATTCGATGGACGGTCCTTCCAGCTCGATGAATGTGTTTGGGTTGTCGAATAGACCGGCTCCAATTTCCGTCGAGTTGATCCAGTCGAATGACTGCATATTCGCTGAGAGTTTGTTTGCCGATTGGAGTTTAGATAGGACGGAGGGGTCACCGATTCCTGAAAACATCAGAAGACTTGGGCTTTGAATGGCACCGCTGCTGAGGATAACGCGGCCGGTTGAAGACACCGGGATGAAGGTCTCAGCGCCGTTGACTAAAGCCGTGACGCCAGTTGCTTGGCTGCAGTTTCGTTCCACTCGGATGACCTGCACGCCTGTGTGAAGTTGGAAGTTCGTTTTGTTGAGAGCTGACTGCAGATAAGTAGTCGCTGGTCCACCTCTCTGCCCATTCGCGTAGTCGAAGATCGGGTACCCAAACACCTCCGTCTTGTCATCCGCTTGACCATTAATATCGACGTCCTTGAAGCCAACGCCGTCTACAATCCATTTCTTTGCCGCATCGTATCCAGATTGGAGGTATCTGATTCCATTCTGGGAAGTCAAGTTCGTTGAAGTCTGTGTTTCGTACAGGCGTGCCGTGGCATTCTTCATGTCTGGGGACTTCCACCCATCTGGAAAGTAGAGATCGTAATCACTGGCGGGAGGCTCGAAGAAAAGGCCAGCATTGATGGCAGAGCCGCCGCCAATACAGCAGCCTCCGTAGCTGTTCAGACTGCATGTCAGATTGTCGCTGCTTGCGAAGATTGACTTGTACAAGCCGGGAACATCAACTCTGGTGAGATCGGTTTCGTTTAACCATGACTTGAAGTTGTCAGATGATACCTAGCCAATAATTATTGGGCCACTTACTGGTCTTCGGCTGTTCAAATTACCACCGGTTATTCCATAGGACGGTCCGCCGGCTTCTAGCAATAATGTACTCAGGCCTGCATCTGCCATTCGAGTCGCAACTGAAGAATATGATTAACTTCAGATCCGATTGGCGTAATGCGAAGATATACGAACCAATTATGCCCGCAGGTCCTGATCCGACAATTATTGCATCCCATGCCTGTGTCGTCCAATCCGCACCCACCGCAGTCGCGATGCTGGAAACCGCTACAAATAAATTCCCGAGATGCATATTGAAGTCGACAAAATTGAGTAATTTCTCATTTCCACACAAGCAGAACTCCAGTACTTAAAGAAAGGGCGGCGGAAGCCTGCTGGCGTCGGAAAGACCGCCTTACATTTTCGTAGCTGAAGACGTCGTGCAACAAAGAAATACGAGGTGCATGATGTCAGGGGCAGCGAAAACATCAAGCCATGTGGACCCTGACTAGTCGCATTCGTATCTAGGCCTTGATTTAAGATAACTCAGCCTCATTTCCGGTGGTTTGTTTGCGGAGCGTTGTCGGTATTTGAAGGGTCTTCCCGATTGGGGCGGCTGGGCTGGGATCTACCCTGGAATTCCGACTTTTTGGGCCCTATGCCGGTGAAACCCTGCAAGTGGAAGAAGCTTAAAATGAGGTCAGAATGTTTTTTTTTTTCTTCTGGAAATTTGACGGATGTGGCTTTTCTCGAGTCGGTGGTCTTTGGCTGGCGTCTTCAAATGGAGCATAAGTGGGATCAATCGTGACAAGCCTCTGTCGCCTAGCCCCAGTGGAGTTTCCATGCGATCGAGCAGCTTAATTTAACTTCGCCCCAAATTTGGAGCCTGAGATTCAACAAATGGTCGATCTTTGTCTTGGACTCTTGGGGTTTCTGTCGACCCACATCCCAAAAATGGCACAGCCCCGCAGAGCAGTCGCTCATCTTTTCCAGAAAGTCCTCCTAGTTTCGTACCGCAGGTGCACTATGAACCAACCACCTTTCCATCAAGCTCTTGTAAAACTACGCAGAAATCGAGAAGATAGACGCTAGTCTTTCTACTGTCGAGAATTTTGCGCTGGGAAGTTTTGGTGACGGTGCGCGGGCGTATGCCATCACTGTTGCTCCTCTCGGCGCCAGGCAGGTCTGAAGCAGGACAATGGAAAGGACAAGTCCCTTTTTCTTCATCGTTTTGCTCATAGTAAGTCCATCTATCAAGCGCGCCTCTTTCAAAGAACTCCCTCTGTTCTTGAAGAGCTGAGTTTCCTTCCCTTCAGTGAGCGAGAATGTTAGGTATGGCTAGATCCTAATAGTTCTCTCTCTGGTCCATTTCCACCGTCCCCTTTGCCAATCTGGCTATTTTCTTGAACTACTTGTCAGCAACGTAAAAGCCAAAGCGGTGCACCCCGTATCACCCTCCTCCCCCTCCACAAAGCTCTCTTCCACCACCCCCCTTCCCTCCTTTCATCCTCCACCGTCTCCCCC
>Ga0247778_1000524_pt1 | contig 45077 bp, 46 predicted proteins | sample UWRJL049202B5_FD_179939 | JGI IMG/M metagenome (GOLD analysis project Ga0247778, IMG submission 179939) | Plant litter microbial communities from Arlington Agricultural Research Station in Wisconsin, United States - UWRJ-L049-202B-5 | ecosystem: Environmental > Terrestrial > Plant litter >...
TTTTTTTGTCTCGCACTTCAAGTATAATACTGATCAGATATGTGTAGGAATCCGCAATCCCCCCGAAGGCAAAACAAAAGACGGCCACGAAACCCAATTCGGTACCAACCACCTAGGCCACTTCCTTCTCACCCACCTTCTCCTACCCACCCTCATCTCCTCCTCTTCCCCCTCCTTCGCTTCCCGCGTTGTGAACGTCACGTCTGGCGCCCATCGTCGGGGACCTTTGCATTTCGATAACTTGACTTTAAAGGGGATCTATACGCCGAGATTGGCGTATGCGCAGAGTAAGACGGCTAATGTGCTTATGGTGAATGAACTTAATCGGAGGTATGGGGGGAGGGGGGTTAATGCTACTAGTGCTTGTCCTGGGGTTATTAAAACGAGGGCGCTGAGATATGATGACCCTCAAGAGTAAGCTATGTCCCTGTCTTTGCTCTCGTTTCTGAGCTGCTAGCTGTGGCTGTGTGGAGGATCTGAAAAAGAGTTCCATTTTCTTGGGTTATAAAGTTCGTGGAAAGTTGCTTCTGATACGCCGTAGGTTGGACAAGCTCTTACCGACGCTTGAGAAGTTGCTGAAGACTCCGGAGCAAGGTGCCGCAACGCAAGTAAGTTGATATAAAGAGCGCAGAGAAAGGATACAAGACTGATTTAGATAGGTTTGGGCTGCTGTGAGCGTGGTTTGGGAGGGCAAGGGCGGACTGTATTTGGAGGATTGTGGTGTGGGGACGGAGACGAAGGATTGGAATACTAGGATTAGAGGGGGTTATGCTGGATTTGTTTTTGATCCGGAAGCGGAGAAGAGGCTTTGGGAGGTTAGTTGCGACTTGGTTGGGGTGAAGAGCGAAAGTGTTTGAACGAGGATTCGAGCTACCCAACTCGAATACATGAAATCCTTCTAATTTATATGAAGTGCGCGCTATTTCAAATAGTACAACAAAGATGCAGCTGTATCTAATGGACTGTTACTTACCTATGGTCCCTCCTTTCGCGATTCAACGGTTTTCATACTCAAAGCTCACTCGAACGATGCTTGAGGGGGGCCCCAAAGCAAGAGATAATAATGATAATTGGCTAAATTCAGGTGGGGGTGGAGATTAATAAACTGTTATAGATTCCCACGAAAACACCGCTGGCATTGCAAAATAACCTTCCTCCGAACACCATACTCCCCATCCCTCTTCAATCACAAAGACCTAACCAGAGAAAGGACACTTAGATGCACCACTCAATCCCTCCCCACCTCCAAAACCAGTCCCCACATCCACCCCAACATAATGTCTCGCAAACAAATCATTCTGAATCCAAAGGACCTTATTAAACGCTCTCATGACCTTCATCTTGGTCCCCGCATCAACACCCTCCAGCTCCATCACAGCACCTACAACAATGTCCTCCACATACCCCAGCAGCGCTCCCATATGAATATACTCGACCCTCAACTCGGGCTTCTTCTCGCGGTGCTTGAAGCCTGGGCGGCCGGTGTGCATGATGCCTACGTTGTTGAGGTAGACCCAGAATGAGGAAGTGGGAGAGAGATCGGTGGTTGAGACGAGGCGGACTAGGTAATTCTATTCCACAATGTTAATCAGCAGATCATTTATCCACTTCAGCTTCAGAACTAACCTTCAAGAAATCCTTTCTCAACGCAATTTGAGGATGCTCCAACGTCAACTCCTGCACACTATTCACAGTTTCGCCCTCGTAATCCGTATTCTTGGGTACGAACACTTGCGCTGTGATATCGTAGCTTAGGAGCTTCTCGTAGACGGCATTGAGGATGCTCGGGATGAGAGGTGCGACGAGGGGTTTGGCTGCTAGGAGGGCAGCGCCATCTTCTTCGGTCAAATTCAGGAAAGAGGAGAGGTAGGCAATGCGAGCAGGAAGCTCCTCGAGGGACGAAGCGGGAATGTGTTGCATGGTTGGTGCCATTGTGAGATATTTGCTCTGCTGTACTGGGTGATATTGGTAGGCGAGATTGATACTTTTAAATAGAAGAAATGGAGAACATGCACAGAATGAGATACGCAGTGCGAAGCTGTGAATCTTGCTCAATGGCGGGAGAATAGGAAAAAGGATTCGACTTCAATTCACGGTACCTACATCTTTATACTTACCGCTAAACCTCGACGCCTTGGAGGATATACAAACTCCTTGGAGATGTAACGGAGAAAGGGAGGTGTGCTGTCGGATGTAATTTGACATATGTTGGAAGGTGTGGAAGGTAAGCACCTTGCCTTGCGTTGCAATCGCCCGTGCGACTCCATGTCGTTGGAACTGGCCAATGAGAAGCCTTCACGTTTGTCGCCTAAAACAGGAGACATCCCGGACCCGGAATCGGGAGTCAAGCTTTAAATGGAATGTCAGGCCAGTTCGCGAAATCATCGCATGTCTATTACTAATAAATGGACAGAGTTCCACAATCAGCAGGTAACAGCGAGAATCAATCGGGGAGTGGCAGTGGGTCAGGTGTTTTATTTTTATTTTCACTCTTCCAAGTTCCACCAATGCAAAGAAACGTCCCGTCTTGTGCGCTAATTATCAACCTTTGTACGAGTAGCTCTACAGAATCCTGCGTCTCCTTCAACGAAAACAGAACGCTTTTACGTTCTCCACCTTCGCAGCCGAAGTACTTACGAAGCTTCCAAGCCCAGAGACGTCCTTATCAGTCATTCGACGGCGGACGTCAGCGGCCTCCTTAGAACTCTTCGGCCCCCGAATGAGCGACCCGAAGAGGGCAAATACAATACTCTTCGGATCTTGAACGACTCCATATACGCCAAAAGCAGCATTGCCTACCTCGCCCGTCAGAGTTATGACTCTACCAATGGTGACCAACCCTACGCCCGCAACTTCTTGCCCGGCCACCGGAACCATCATCATGAAACTCATTGCAAACAAAAGTATCGTTTGCTTCTTTTCCTCGTCTTTGATCTCGTTGGCTGTTGCCACAATTTTCCTCATAGATTCCACCGCCTGGGTCAGCATGAAAACAGGTATTGAGGCCGCATCAATAACGTCAGTGGCTTCTCCAATATAATGTCCTAACCCGGCCATCAATGCGGCATCTGCGAGCATCTGTTGGAATCCCTTTAAGTCCCCCATCGCCGCGCCTATGATGTCTTTTGGATCAGGTACCTTGAAGTCCGAGGCCAGGGGAAAGCCTGTCCAGTAGACGTAGCACGCCGAGGTCGCGACTGCACCCAAAGGGGAGCCTTCGCAGCCTGGAGCAATAAAAACTCTCCGTTTGTCTATCGTAACCCAAGACTCTTCGATCCCATATTTTTTCAGAATATCTGCGAAGAAAGCCTCTTTGTCTCTCAGGGTATAGTGTACCTTCGGTGGAGCTTTGAAAAGGTCTGAGGGGATCGCCTTAGGACAATCCATCGGGAGTTCTCTATCGCCGGTGACACAATTTTTTGCACCGTCACAATCAGGAGGACAGCCATAGGCGCTAGTGCACTCCTTGCAGCATTTCTTATAGACAGTTTGTGTACAAGAGAAATGGTCGCTTGCATGGTTCATCATGTAGTCGTCAAGCTGATTCGGAACAAGTTCTTTGATGTACTTGCTGTAGACTTGGAATTTGTCATCGTAGCCTTGCTTGAGAATCTCATTGTAATCATGCAGCGTGCTGTCCAGAATTCGACTTTCGATCTCAATGAGATATTGGTTGATGCAGTATCTGGGAGTCGATTCAATATCTTTTTGGAGCTCGTCCAGACCGGGATAGCTTTTGTCGCAAGGACCACGGTAAGTCCACATCCCAGGTTGCAGAGCAGATTGTCTTGAATCAAAAAATGGGACTGCAAGAATACCATCGGCAAGGAAATGCCATGAGGCTCCGATTATAACCAAAGAATGGGTGTTTGGCCACATGGTAAGAGCTCTGTCAACCAAGAATCCTGGTAAGTTAACACCGAAAGAGTGGAATGTTGCTTCAGGGACAAAACCTTTACACGGCTACAACATTGGATTTATACATCAGTAGCACGTATGAGTACGTATGCGGCATGCTCGGGCTTGAGTAACGAGTCATCTGTTCATCGTACTGCCCCGTTTCCATCCTTCGCGATTGTCTCGGCTTTTTGACAGGTATCAGTTGTGACGATCGACGATCATGTGAGCGACAAGCTGCCAACATAATCCTAAGACCAAATACAACTTTGCGACGTTGTGCGGCGCAAAAAGGTCATTGTCGTCTAGGAATAGGTTCCAACAGCTTGGCGTGAGGCTGTATAGTTCAAACCGTTGGATGTTTCCCGTATCTCAGAGCCTTTAGTATGTGGGCACCAAGTTATGGGTACGAAAGATAGCTCTGGGAGGATCCGACGGTTACGGTTGCCATATCAGCTGGACCATTGTGGCGTCAGAGATCTAGAGTCTTTTACAGGGCTATCTTCCTGAGAAACATGATAATGTATCACGGTGCGTGTTTACTACCAGTTAATGTCGAAATTATTTACCCTGTGACAAACGTGTTGGGTCTTTCTTGGGCGCGTTCGCTGGTTTTCTGACTCCACGCCACTCAATGGCGTCCTGCTCAGAGCCGTTTCCTTTCTCGATTCCGGAGAAACTAGGAACGAAACGCCAAGAATGTTGGAATAATCTCACCTAGCCTGTCAACAGTTTCTCTGGGCCCCATTCACAACCAACCGGTCATGGATGTAGCTCCCAATGGTAACAGCTGCGTGATTGCAGATATCTCATTTCTTCTCATAGACCTCATGAGCTTGCCAATAGCTTCTCAAGCCCATTTTTCGATTTGCAGCCAGTCATGGATATGGTTCCTGATGTTAGTAATTGCCTAAAACATCGATCCAGGGAAATTGGTTTCTTCTTATAGACCACATCAGCCTGCGAATTTTATGTCGCCATTGACCCTTGACAGTTGCTGGATGAGGCACTGCCCATCTTTGCCGCTCAAATGTAACCCTTGTGATGTGTTTTGGAATCCTTTCAAATTATAATGCGGGTTATTTTCAAGTGAAAGGTGTCAAATTTGAAGGCACAAGGCCAGCTCAACTCTTCGGACCAAACTAAGGGACCGCAAACTCGATGTTATTGGGACCAATCCTTGTCACATGGGATCTGCCCAAAGTGCCATTTCTTAAATCAGGCATAGCAACGAGAATGTGATTTCTCGTAGACTTTGAGATTCCTATTCTTTTATAGACCAAGAAAAGGTTGCACTTGAATTCCAAGCAGTTTCCATCCTATCACCACAGCTACGATGCAATCGTTCTATATACTCCTCCTATCCTATGTGTTTGTGTGTGTGGTTGCGTTCGGCGAGTATGGAGCATACGAGCGTCTATATTATTAGTAAGTGATACTTCACTGCTTGCCATCCCAAATGAGCTTCTGGGTACTCTACAAAAGGAATTCTGTAATTTATTGTGATATTGGTACCGCAAAGTCTGACTTCAAACCCTTTTAGCTATGCCTATCTAGCCGACAGCGACGCAAATGATGGCAAGGGACCCAGCAAATTTGCCATGAAATGCCCCGGCAAGAACGGCAAGCCATGTACCTTCGACGATTTTGTCACCTGGATCAACGAATCTGATCATACATACAAAATAACGGATTTACTGGGAACAAAATCGAGCCCTGCTGACCCTTTCGCTCCAGATGTTGACGCAACAGCGAAAGTCATGAAAGCCGGCGAGCAAGCACTCACCGGGGAGTATACTCCCGGGAGGGTTCTTGAAGGTGTCAATGATGTCGACAAGCTATTCAGCCAAGTAGCAATGGTGCTTCATGATAAGATAATTCCGAAGTTACCCGTTGGTAACCAGAATGTTGCGAAACTTCGAATTGCGTTGGACCGTGTCTATTATCTCCGGCGCCAGGCTGGTATGGGCGTATGGAAAACAAAAATAGAAGCGCAGTATCCAGAAGTTAAACCAATCAATACTCAGGCCCGGATCGGAAAAGATTCAGGTGCGCCTGAGAGGCTTTTCTTCGATGTTCCGGAGATGAAAGGAAGGCTGATAGGTTCCAATCAACGGGCGCTCTATGATAAGATCTACTGGGAGATTCTGAAGGGAACGGATGACAAACACAAAGCCAATATTGCTGCAGCCATGGATGCGATAGGTAAGGTTTCAGCGATTTGTGAGTAAATTTTTTGGCAGTGGGAATCGTATCTGAGAAGGGAGTGAAGTAACTTGTGGGACGGAACCGAAATTTGTATCACGAGTCAATTCCTCTGCAGCCTCGGGTTTAGGGGTGGTTCAGCCTCGATACTGTGAAACTCATATGAATTGTACTATAGATCTTATTAGGTAGTGATAATGTGGACCTTTGAAAGCTAAGTTTGAAGATTGAGGGACAATTTTGTCCATAATCTTGATTGCTCATAGATCTCCAAAATATTTCTTTACCAAGATCCCAAAGTTCAAATCTGTCTCAGGTGGAGCATGTGCATGATCCTTTCCTCTTCTTAGCCACTCTGTATTTAGCTTAGCGTACAACTACGCCACTATACCAACAGATTACCGGTACACCACCTTTGCCTGTTAGGCTGATATCCTCACTCTTTTTTACATTTAGTTAAATAAATCCTAAATACCAAGTATCAAAGCACAAAATTTATTCTGATTAGCTGCCCCTCGATCTTGAGTTCTCCGGCATTCAAACATGGAGGACTTTTGGTACGAAATAGAGAATGGCAGAAGTCTCCCCTCCTTATACAATCCGGAAGTATGCATAGCAGCCCTCCGAGGAGTGAAAGTCCCCGAGCCGGAAGATCTGGACTACTCTACTCATAAGCTATGTGTAATTCGTGGTATCCGTTATCACCCCGGCTTTGCAACCTTGCTCCACGGAACAAATATCGAGTTTACACACGCACTCAATGCCCGCAGAATTATGAGTAACGATATTCCTGAAATGGAGGATGACGAGCTCCCATATTGTATATGGTACCCAGAAATAGCCAGTGAGGCGACGTACCGCGAATTAGCACGCCGTTACCCGTCCATGAAGTATCTTGTTGGTCGATCATGTGCCGTTGCTGGATATGTCAAGTTATTTCAGGAGCTGAATCTACTTCCTGAAGTCCACATTGCGGAAGAAGCATGGGATAATGGCCACTGGGCTATTCTTCAGTCCATAATCTCGAGCGATATCGATGTTACGTACTCTGCCATGGATGACTATACTCGCGAACTGCGTGCTCCCCGCCTAGCCTGTTTGAACGGCGACACAGCCGTGCGATCATGGCTTGAAATTAAGCATAAGCATGAAAAAGAGCCCTTTGACGGGTTTGAATCGTTGGCAGGCTACAAGGGACGTTATTTCAATATCACGGGTGATATGTCGATTGACGAACGCAACTCCCAGCCCAGCAAGCCGGAAGATGTATCAAAGTGGCTTTATAGCCCACTGCCGAAACATCTACCAAACATTAACAAAGATCTCTTGATTGTCATGGCTGCTTACAACGGTGACATCGATCGCTACGCGAGACTTCGACGGCCTATCACTGTTCGTAGCGAACATAATTGCATCCTCAGGGGCATCTATCATAATACCATGTTCGCGAAGTGGTGGTCGCTACAGCCCTCTGCAAGAACCAATTATCGGATCCTCAGTGCCATCAATGCTCGTTTTATTATGAGCAACGACTTGTCCCGCATAAATGATGAGACGAAAAATCTACCTTACTGCATCGTATGTAAATTTCCGGAGCTTTCATCTCCTATTTCGAACACTTCACGTGTCTCAACGCCCTTTTTTGGATGTCCCAGAACTCCCGAGACATTCAGAGGGGGTATTGAAACTTTCGAAGCCTCTGGGAATTTCTTGAGTACGCAATACTGACTCCGAGAACTTGCAGTGGTATCCAGACCTTGCCAGTGAACATACTTACAGGGAACTTGCACGCCGGCAGCCTCGGATGAAGGCCGCTGTGGCCAGAGCGTGTATCATTGCTGGATTCAAAAGTCTTTTTACGCAGTTGGATATTAAGCCTGATCCTGGTCTGATGGCCGAAGCCCAGAGTGTTGCTGATCCATTCTATCGGCATGACTTAGAACGAAAACTGGAAGGTGTGGACATGAGCCGGAGCACCTATTTTGGTTGGGGAGGGACGAATAGTGACTTGGCCATGAAGAAGGCAGAATTGACGAAAACCGTATCACTACAATCTGTCAGGACCTCATTTGAAGGCATCTATGAGCAACTGCAATGTGGCACAGGCGACATTGATCTCAATGTATGTATATCAGATGCAGTCAAAGAGGGTCTGAGGGATCGGCAGGCTATTGAATTAGGCGACTTATACAGTGTATCTAGATCCGACGGACCCTATGAAAGCATTGAGCAGGTGGCTACCTGCTCGTAGAATCCTGTCATCAGGCAGTTCCACTGGGGCTAGCATATAGGGTACCCATCGATATATTTGCGTCTGAAGTGGCCTACCATTCATGAGCTTGAGAATAACGAAACAGATTTAACCCCTGAGGCTAAGCCTATTGCGGTCTACGTGATGAGGGGGCGACGTACCTGTAGACCCTCAAAGCTCCGGCAAATACTTATCTCCAAATACCCATCTCCAAACCCACATCTTAAAAGATTTTTCTTCTTTTCTTCCTTCTTTTCTCCTTCACAATATTTCATGTTCTAAATCCTGCCCTAGGTACTACCTTACTAGATTTTAGACACTAGAAGTAGGAAACAAGAGGCAATAAATGAGAAACAGATAGTAAATAGCAGAAGAATAAGCAGGAAGTCCCAACGCCAGAAAGCAAAATAAACAGATAGATAGGAAACAGGAGGAGAATAAAGACTAGAGTAGTAGTAACTAATTTTCATTTACCTCTTCTCTCCCTACCCGCGCTACCACACCCTACTAACTTGGGACATCCTGGCCAAGCCAATCAAGGGATCCGAATGTTTTCTGCAGACTGAGCAGGTGGCTACCTACTCGGTGCTTTCATAGGATGAAGCCAGTCCTGATAATCTCGAGAGTGTCTTTAGTCTTGGGACCACTTCTTATTCTTCATCTACTTAGGTATCTCATCTGGGAATAGTCCAACAACGCCAAATCCAAATCGCTAATATCCAGAAGGCCAACGCTCATAATCATACATCTCATCAAAAACTTCTATTAATCTGCGGTTGTCCCGCATTTCGTGCAGACCAGTTTCTGGCCTCTCCCTACCACCTTTCGTGCTCTAAAATCCTTACCGCCGCATTTCTTGCAGGATAAAGCTTCGCCCTCGCTCTCTTCGTCCTCGAACTCGCCGGATGCCGTTCCCTCGTCGCTGCTCAGCTTGCTCACGACACTGCTTCCCCTATTGTTTGGCGGCCTTAAACTATCGGCATCCAACTTTGAACCAGGCGGGTAATTCGTTTGAGACTTCCACGATGCCGGGTTCCAAAATTGATAGCTTTTCCCGGCAGCATCTAACTTTAGCCCATTATCGTCACTCGCACTTTGAAAGCTGAAGCTTGGCGTCGGTGGCTGACTGATGTTGTTGCTTTGTGCTTTATACAGGCTTTGAGGAGGACTGGTCGTGGCAATACTTGACGTATGTGTGAGAGGCGTCCCTGCGTATTGTTGCTGCCGAGCGACGCTGGCAAGATTGTTTTGCGAATTTGTGTTAGACTGGGAGTTCCTATTGAACTTGCCCGGGGAAACGCTGCGGTCACTCCGGATCGTTTTCGTTCCATTCCGTGGGCTATTGTCCAGTACTGTGTTCCGCCATGAGAGAATGTGATCAGATGGCGTATGAGATCCGGCTAGAGAGTTTTGTGAAACCGAGTTCCGACGAGAGTGGGAACCACCAGAATTCTTCGTCATGATAGAGTTGCTACGACCCAGCATCTTCTTCGAGAAAGTAGAACCCGTCTCCCAGTTGTCATTACGGCGTTTTTGGAACGCACTAAAAGAAGATTAGTCTATGCTCGTCAAGGCAATTTGAGAATTAAAGAAGAAAAAAACGGTTTGAGTTTTGATACACTGATGTCCGGGAAACAGAGTATTACATACCAGTCTTGACGGAATACCTTAATCCCACCCAGGTAATCGGCAGTGATGATGATATTGCCGTCTAGGTGCGTACAGCGGGCAAGATATGCTGGGGATTCCTCTGGCTTCTTAACTTGGGCCTCACTGACCGGATCTGAGTGTCTTTTCTCAGAATCTTCTCGAGGCATCGACGATGCATTCGACTCTTCTCTGCTCAACAGCATTACAGGAGGTGGGTTGCAAAGGTCGTAGATTGGATCTCCGGATGCACTGAGCAACTGCCTCGTTTTCGTTGGAGCAATGACTGCCGCTGTGACCATGTCTGAATGGGCCTCGAAAAATTCCACAGGTCTCTTGTCTTTGTTTTCACCTTCGATCGGTGCGGTATTCCATATATACGTCTTTCGGTCTTCACTACCGCATATGACGAATTGTGAGTCGTCGCTGAAGCTAGCATTGATCTGGCTGCATATATTTTCGTGGCCTCTGAATTTCATCTCTAGACTCTTATCCTTCAAATTATACATTCGCACACGAGAGTCGTTGCTCGTTATCAAAACTTTGATGTCTCCATCCGGATCCTCTGGAAGAGTGGTCGTTCGGATGCCCGTAATTTTGCTACCCTTGGCATTCTTCCCTCTAGACGACCTAACATGGATTTGAGTGTGGTATTTTAAACCCTCAGTCTCGTAGAACAGACATAGACCGCTTAGAACCCCAGCCATGGCTGTTTTGCCATCTGGAGTGAACGCTACGGCTGTTATCAGGTCCGGGAGTCTGTTCCAAAATGCCACGCTCTTGTCTGGAATACTCCATAACCGTAAGACAGAATCAAGTGAACCCGCGAGGAAGAACCGATCATCCGTGGGGTGAAATGCGATCGAGGTAACAAAATCTTTGTGCTTGAAGGTGCAAAGACACTCTTTTCTACTGATATGCCATAACCGTACCGTTTTGTCCATTGACGAGGAAAGCAGGAAATTATTTTTGCTCCAACTCAAATCAAGAATGTCACTTGTATGGCCCTCGAACTGTTGGATTGGTTTCGACCTGAAGACCGGTGCGCTTAGCCGTTCGCCACCAGGAGTATTCGAAGACGCATCTTCTTCGCTCTCGTGGGCATGCCTTTCGTCTTGGGTTGAGATCACCGCCCACACGCGTACAACTTGATCTCGGCCTGCTGCTGCAAGATATTTGCCATCTTTACTAAACTCGGTTGCCCATATAGCTCCACTGCTTTTAGGCGATTTTGAAAGCTTTCCATGCCCCGGATGTACCTCCGTTGTCGTCAAACCTGGAATCTTCTCGTCACTTGATTCATGTTTCGTCCCGCTTAATTCTTGCGCCAAAAACATCCGATTGAACTCTCTCGTCTTCTTGTTATGCGCTCGGACCTTGATATACCTTGGCGGTTCCTTATGCTGCGGCATGTATCCATTCGCACCTATCGAGGAGGAAAAGACATGTGCATTCATTCCTTCCGTACGCGCATCGCCCATTTCTGATTCATCATCATCTCCATCGAGAGACTGGTCCTTTTTCTTTCCACCGATAATGCTGAAACGGCTGAGAAACGAAACGCCTTTTCTGTGAGTTTTCCATTAGCTTCTGTGACATGTTCGAACATGATTTGATATGTTGGGCAAATAAGCAAGCCACATCTTCAAGCGCTCAGTAAGCAGGCTAGTAGTTGCGCCGGCTTATCAAATCTTGTGGCACTCACTTCTTTTCTTTTATGGGATTACTGTCACTTCGACTGACTTCAGGAGTCGTCAATTGCCTGCCTGGCGGTCCAATCTCAGGACTGACGGGACTGCCAACTTCGGCGGTAGTTGTATCCATTGTACCAACATTTCGCAACTTCGGCGGGATTGTATTTTCGGTATTGGTTCGCTTGAGTATGTGCTGTTCCAAGAAATCAGCAAAAGAAGTTTTCTGGTATTCCTCAAACATGAACACCGAATATAACTCGTGGTTGGAACGACGTATATGGGAGGCTGGGAGGCATACATGTGAGAGTGGGTCGATAGCAGTGGGAGCTCGACCTGTCGGCGACGATGGTTTCGCAGAGCTGGCATCTTTGCTGCTCGAACTGTTCCGTGGTATCAATTTGATTGGTGATTTCTTGCCGTTTACTTGCGCGTTTCCTGAGGTAGTGGCAATACATGTCAGCATGAGCGCAGCAACGAAAATGAAGAGCCATAACATTTGAGCATCTTTAGTAGACCTTAAAGGGCCATCCACAAAAACAAAAGCTCATGAATAAAAAAGGGAAAGACACCTTCTGAAGAGGTTGCGGACCTCGGCCTTCCAGATTGCCCGCCATCCGTGGTATTCGAGGGAGAATCCACACCCGATGTTCCCGCACTTCCCTCCAGATTGTGAGCATCGATCACCTTGATCTTCGGTAGAGCAGCGGGGTCAGACATGACCTGGCAAATTCCATGTGTTCACTCGATGTTTGCCAGAGATTTCCTGCGCCCAGGATGGATTGCGGCGCGTGCTCTCCCGATTTGGGCGCAACTGATCCGCAGATGCCGGAGAGAAATCGTAAGGTTTTCGTTGTGGGTCGTGAAGAGAAGAAATGGCAGGTTTGTGGAGCGAAAGCAGAAGAAGCAATTGGTGGTGAGATAATCAGAAATCCAGACTTCTGCGAGGTCATTCACAGGAGAAATGTTGGCGGATTATCATCCCAGCATTCTGGTCTGGAAATTGCTGTATTGCATGCAACATCGCATTCGCTTGAGTGACGTACTTTTCGCTCGGCGATGTTCCGCCAATGCCGTCCCGCTCCCAAAAAAAGCTTGTGGCCCGTTCCTAGCTTCCTGCAGCCATCTCCTGCAACTTACATGTTGATATCAACATTACTGTATATTCCACAGAACTATTCTTGTGTTATCACATCGTAATCGCATTCTCAGTCCTCAAGCTCAAACATTGCGAAATGTAATTCCGCACAAGAGTTAGAAATCCAAATCTCCACAGGCGATGCTCTACACTAGTCAACGAGTTCTAGGCGTACCTCGAGAAAGCTTCACCAAAACGTGGCAGCGGATCAACAACGCCATGGCGCATGAGACAGAGGCACCTGGACTGTCTTCTAGACTACATGTCGAGTACATGCAACAAGCGCTCAATCTAGCACGAAAATCACCTCCAAAACCTACGAATTATCGCGTTGGAGCTTTGCTTGTGGATGCGAAGACAAATACCGTCCTCACCACAGGATATACCCTCGAGTGCGAAGGGAATACGCATGCGGAACAGTCGTGCTTTATAAAACTGGCTAAAGTGCATAACGTATCAGAGAAGCAATTGGTCGATCTTTTACCAGAAGAAACGGTTCTTTATACTACAGTGGAGCCGTGTTTCAAAAGATTAAGCGGCAATCTGCCCTGTGTCCAGAGGATATTGGAATTGAGAAAAGCTATCAAGACCGTATATGTTGGAGTGAAGGAGCCAGAGAAGTTCGTTGGGTCGAATACCGGGAGGAAAGAATTGGAAGATGCTGGCATAAAAGTTGTGTTGGTGGAAGGCATGGAGAAGGAGATTTTGGAAGTCGCTACGGCAGGTCATGTTCCTGAGAGATGACAAGCCAGCCTCCTCCTTTAATTAAAAAAAACTATAGAAACCACATCTGGTTCGAATACAAAAATAAGCAAAAGTTTCAGTGAAAAGACAATTTACATGCTCCGGAACTTCTCGTGATTTCCTCAAGTGCCCGACGAATTTTTATATTATTCCTGGCACGAGCGATGCCTTTGTACTTTTCTTAGACGGGGAAACTTATGCAACCTAAACACATCAAAATTCCAGCCTCCATCTTAAAACTCCATAAGGCTGAAGTCTGCGGACGAATATGTTGTCCGTTTCCGAAGTAGTGTCGTCATTGATCATGCAAGGCTACTAGACGCATTCCGAACAGCTGGTACGAGGTATACGTACAACATCATCAAGAGGATATAAAAGACATCTATCAACGCCCAAAAGTCTGGTCTTTCTCAACTATCTACTAATTCGCCAAAATGACACTCCTCAGCAGCCTCCTCCACGTAACCAACTTCCGCAATCCCTTCTTGCGAACGCTAGTCCCCTCGATTGGCGCCGCGTTCGCGATTCAGACAGCAGTAGCTATCCCCTCGATACTAGCTCAATCTGAGCGTTTCTACGATCTTTCTGGATCACTCACCTATCTTTCGGTAACGGCGCTAAGTTTGTACCTTCCGACGTTGAGAGCGAGAGCTGCGGCGTCGCTAGCGGGGAAGGCCCAGCCTGCGTGGCCGAGTTTGCTGGACGCGTTTACGGGAAAGGGAGGACCGAATGGGCTCAACTGGAGACAGGTAGTTATAAGTACTGCCGTGGCAGTGGTGAGTGCTCCTTTTCCATGAAGTGACATGAGGTGAATCACGTGCTAATGATAGTAGTGGGCTACTAGACGTAAGTTCTGCCTCGATACTGCTGTAGGTAAGATAATAGACTAATCGAGGCGTAGTGGGATCATACCTCTTCCAGCGAGTCTTGCAAGATGGGAAAGATTCTAGGTATGGCTTCCCTCAACTACTCAAGGAAGGTGGAAATTGACCATTGATAGATTCGACGAAATCAAGAAGTCTCCTCCGAAGTTCTTCGGGGCTTGGATTGCCCAAGGTACACATTCCTAGAAACTTGTAATCAGCAATTCTAACACAAGTTAGCAACATGGGTATCTCTCTGTCTCATGCCAATTCTGGCTTTGAACTCTATCCCACACGCTGCCCTCGCTACGTTACCTTTAGTCCGACTAACCGACATCATCGGCATATTCCTTTACGTCGGCGGCCTCTCTTTCGAGGTCATAGCTGATAGACAGAAGAACGCTTGGGTGCAGGCTAAGAAAAACAAGGAGCATGATGAGGATTTCTTGACTCATGGATTGTGGAGCAAGAGCAGACATCCCAACTACTTCGTGAGCCCAAATTTCTCCCTAAACTTTCTGTATACTCATATTTCGCTAGGGAGAGAGTACGCTCTGGACTGGGATCGCAACCACAGCAGCAGGCGTGCTTATGAGTAACGTTGGCCAAGTGGGTATGGGTCTCGCGGGGACCAGCTATGGCAGAATCTTGGGACTGGGAATGTGTGCCGTCAGCCCCGCATTCGTCACTTTCTTGCTGTTCAAGGTTTCTGGGATTCCGTTGAGTGAGAACAAGTATGATAAGAAATATGGAGACCGGAAAGATTACCAGGAGTGGAAGAAGAATACTCCTATGTTCTTTCCTAAATTCTAGAGGGAGAATCTGGAGAGGCGCTGGAGTTAAGGTGCCGATCAGGTTGGTGTACAAATCTATAGAGTGCCTTAGTCTCAATGGTAGATTATTCTTTTGGGTTGTGGAGTCAGAATCATTTAGTTGGAATGCCAGGTAGTTGAAGAAAGGTTTCTTGTTGGGGGTTGACGCATTGCGGGAGAGGCATGACTTCCAATTTTTCTGCTCTGCAACCAACAGATCTGCTTTTGAGTAATTTTAATTACTTATGTCTAATTTTCTTCATGCGTCATCCGGGATTGTAATTCGTATTCCTTGCAACTCATCTTTCAATTGCTATGCACCTCATCCATTTGCTACGCGCCGCGGCTAAACCTCGCACCTCAACACTCTCTTGCTCTATATGTTATTAAATTAGGCAATCTATCGCAACAAATACAACATTGGTTAGGTATGTATGGAAGATATATGACCATGTGTGGCACTGTGTGTGTAACTCCCGTATATCATCCATGCACACTTGATACAGCGATGTATAATTTGTTCAACCTTGGCTTGATGTTGTCAAACAAACCTGCCATCCTCCAAGCCCAGAGTGTTTCAAAAACGATGAGTCACAAAAAAACCATTGAGTTGGTTTCTCCTGGGGTAAGTCCTACTTCGCTTCGACATGAAGTAGTAGGCCCCGAGGTTTTGCTACGTTTTGGCATGTGTGCTTCACTCTTTCGAGTCTTGATGCGAAAGTGTTTTGATTCGCAGCAATCGATTTTTTGGCAAGGCCCGGCAATTCTAATGCTAAACGAGTAGCATGGATGGAAACTTGCAAAGTGGCTATTGCGGTTCTATATTTGGCCAGCGAGATGTGAATTGCAGGAGTCAGTTAGGTGATGCGTACTGCGCTGCTCGTGCCTCATGGTATGTTACATCAAAACGCTGGAAATGAATGGGCGGCTTCTATGGTGTTGTTATTGTTCGGGAAGTGCCATCAAATTATGAGCCACGCAAAGTAGCAATCCATCTGGGAAAGGTATATTTAATGACCCCGAGCTCTTTCCCTTGCTTTCCCCTCAAGCTCAAAGATTAGCATTCAATCATATCCATCCTTTCGGAAGCTGGTGTTGTTTTTACTTCTATTGAATGTATATATATGTGAATTTTGAATTGAAAGCTGCGATTTTTGGCAGAAAATTCTGCCTGGATACAATGTAATTCACTCTTAGCTTGTAAAGGCTTGCTAAACGCGAAACAAGACGAAATGACTGTGGCATGAATTTGCCATTTCTCCATCCTACATCAACCATTTCGTCCAGCTCTGACAACAGAAAACGACCCAAAATTTCCTTCAATAACAGCGACCTCAACAATATGAGCACTGTTATGAGTTCTGAACAAGAGGTGGAGGCCGAGCCTGTCCAAGCTGCAAACCCCAAAATTTGCTACTGGGAGAAGATACCCGACGAGATTCGGGAGAAGATTTTTAAAGAAGTGGATTCTCTTGGTCCAGATGTGACTACTGATGTCGGCGGACCAAGCTCCTACTTCAGGCGGAGTCATGAGATGCCCGCCCTGGTAATTGCACTCCGCGAGCTACTAGTCTCATACGGGCATGTTATGGGATGGTTCGCTAAGGCTAATTCCCACATGGTAATATATTTTGATCCTGATGACTGCGATCTGAACGACATGACGTGGACTGAGCTTGAGGTTGTAGAGTCTGCGGAGTTGATTTTTCTGTAAGTATCGTCCTATATCTTCGGAGAACTTGGCAAAGCCCTTTCCTTTCCAGAAACGTATGCTAATGTTAGTTCAAAAGGGGCCAATACGAAAAGAGCGAACCAATCCCCACCGATACCTGCTCTATGCAAGCCCAAAACCGAGAGGCACAACCGGTGGAGTATTTCTGTATGCAAAACTGCATAAACCAACGCAGAATAAATACTCCCATATCCCTGAAGCAAGCCCTTTCGTGTGCTATCAATCTGCGCGAAGTGGATTTGAAACTCGCAAGTTTCGACGACCACGATAAACTACACTTCTTGACAGAATTTCTATTTTGTCTTGAGGGTCTCAAGTTTCTCTCAAAGGTCACCGTTCATTTGTCAGAACATATATGGGAGTCATATTATCTAGAGGATCCTCAGTACAATAGGGTAGCTGACGGAATGATGAACCATCTTAGCTAGAGACTCGGAGTTAGGGGCCAGAAGATGCATACGAGGTCTAATTCGAATGGTTCCGACCCTACGAGGCTATACTTTTCGGATGATACCATCAAATGGGTCTGGGAAGCTTATCCGAGGCAGTTGATAGACTAGTCTAAGAAACTAGGACGGGTATAGAAATTCCCCCAGGAACGCCCGCTAGTAAAGAAGAAAGATGAATATCTGGATTTGGCGCAGTTGCATATTTTGGAGATTACATGGAGACTTCGCTATTGGATTTGGGAGGTGGATTATTGCGACTTAGAAAATTAAGCAGAGCTGTGAGATGACCATTTTCCATTTGGCTGGGACTGGGAACAAGGACGCGAAGCTTGTGATATGGGTTTGGGGGAGTTGGTTTGGAAAATGAACAACTTTGCACTTAGATGTGCATAGTCTTCGAGGAATTTTTTGACGCAGAAAGTTGGATTGGAACCTGCAACAGTAGTCATTGGCGAAGAAGATGAGAGGAGTTTTCATGTTTTCCATGTAGTTGCAGGAAGCTGGACAACTGAACAAGCAGTATAATATAGAGATTCCTTGAATATGAACACAAATGTCCTACAAGAGATGACACATTCAATCTCTCAACCACTAGCTCTGCTTCTGATGCACAAATGCGGACTTCACATCAAGATCCAGGATTTCGGGTGCAAATTTTACCTAGGGAGACGACGTCATTCACTATTCTATGGACGAAGTCATCACGAGTGATACCGAATCAAACATGGTGAATAAATACGGGGTAAGTTCTTCCTTTTCCGAAGCAATAACTCTCAACACCACACACCGATTTCAAAAAATTGATAGCAACAACATGAGCGATCCTCCTAGCTCTCCAGGGCAGGTCGACCCTGCCCAAGTTTCTCCGCCTAAGATCTACTATTGGGAGACGATTCCATACGAGATCCGAGAACAAAATTTTGCTTCAATTGATGGATTTACTGAGGCTCCCACTGACTCCTGTAATGCCCGCTTTAGTCGTCGCACTCCGCCCGTTACCACTTTCACATGAACATGTGATGGAATGGTTCACCAATGCCAAGTACCATTTGGTTCATTACGCCAGTAACAAAAACGGCCAGGATCTGTCGGATATGCCGCGGTGTGAGCTGGAGGCTATAGGATCCATCAATTTGGTTATTGATCTGTGAGTGCCATGTGCAGTTTAGATCGCCAACAGCTATTATTTCCAAGTTTCATCGCTGATTTCAGTTCAAAAGTATGGAAAGCCCCTTCAGGAACAGGCCTTGCTCTTGCGTACTCACTGCTAAAGATCAACGGAAAATCCATCTCCCTAGAAAGCTCAAGCATAACCTTTCGCTCACCGTCAACGTCAACTCGGTTTATCTCGATTTCAGAACCTGTGACGAGCATTAGAAGATGCATTGGCTGACCGAGTTCCCGTTCTGTCCGAAAAGCTTCAAGTCCCTGACGAGACCCACGGTAGACCTGCCAAAGTCCGTTCGGGAGCTGGACTATTATCAGTACGACAAGGTCGTCGAAGGAATGATGGCCCTTGTGAGTCAAAGAGTTGGAGTCGGAGGTGAGGTAGCACATTACCCCCGGAGGAAGTTGCCTAATGGCACGTCGAGAATATACCATGATGAGAATGTAACATGGACTTGGGAAGCTTCTCCGGGGCAATTGATGGATTGGTCTCAGCACCTCGGCAGGATGTGGAAGTACCCACGGATAGCCCTCACGAATTGGCAGTCAGTCAGGAGGAGTAGATCTTGGTGGTCACTGGCAACAGACTTCGCAATTGGATTTTGTAGGTGAGCTATTGCGACCTAGAAAACTAAAGGGCCAAAGTCAGATTTTGGAGAGTTATTGTGGCAGGATTACGACAGAATGCTGATAATAAAACGTTGGAAAGTGTACAGTAGTCATACCTGGTCCTTTGGATATGAATGAAATTGTCGCGATACCTATAGGACCTTCGAGAAAAGTGAAGCCCCTTTTTTTCTTAGATCGCAGCATCAGAACCTATTAAAATGCCCGTCTTCATCTCTCTTGCCCAACTTCCCCCGGCCACTTCCCCTCCTCGATCTACCAGCCTCAGCCTCGTTATTACGTGGGTATCACCTTTGCCTTTTTGTCTCTCTACCGACTTCTCTTTCGCAAATTTCCAGGAGGATTCATTTCGTATCTGCAGAGTTGGAGGAATCCACTTCCGATGGGATCGACGCCGACATGCACGGGGTGCGAATCGGAGCAGAGCTACTCATTTGTAAGTGCAGAAGAGCCCATAGTAAGACGGGTGTCATACTCCGACCAAGCCTGGAAGATCCAAGTCCTAGAACTCACTTGTTGTATATTCTCATCGTTCGTAAATGGTCTCCAATGGGAGGCAGAAATCCGCTAGAATGTTATCTCCCGGTTGCGTCGGGCGTTTGGAAGCTTTCCTGTAATGTTGTTGTTTGCGGTACTGACTGAAGTTCTCAAGGCCCTTTGTGCGCAGGGGGCGAGACTCGTGATTAATCTATTGAGGTAGTACAAGAGCCAAGGTCCTGTTCATTTATTCTTGAACTGTGGGTTAATGAAAGTTGGATTTCGACGGAAGAACATAGTCCATGAAGTTATGGAGGGATAACATCATGACCCCGCGGTCAAGGATGTGACAGAACCCGCCTTTATTATACATATACGCGTCGCAGAAGCTAGTGGTGGCAATGATGGAAGGATTCCAAGTCATGAGCGCTAGGAGGAGCTTCGGTGACGCGTGTGGTTAAGCGTGACCATGCAAGTCATCCCTGATGCTGGACGCCCGGTTTGTTTAGAGAAAACACCGGAAAGATTGGTAATTGCATGAACGCTGATCAAGATGGTGATCTGCGTCGTGGGACATGGGAAAATATATTGCTTGCATATTCCTCCCTGTAATCCTCGGAAGCATCCGAGAACAGTACCCTACAAAGCCATGCGCTAAGAGGCCACTATTACCTGAAATTAGCCAATAAACGTGAGAGGTTGTCGTTGGGAATGAAACATTGGTGTGATGTCTCGGCTTGGTAATTGAGGGTAAATAAGCAGTGCAGTAATGAATGATCGGAAATGTTTCTGGAATAGCGGCAAATGTCCCTGCAATAGCTCTTCTGTATAATTGTGCGCAAGCAATGATCCTGGTGCATTCAGAAATGTTTCCATAGCCTTGGTAAAATTACAAGAGGAAACCAACCCTATACCTACAAAAGGGAGTGAGGAAGGGAAAAGACGGCTGACTACAGCGTAGGGCCCCTGGTAATTGCTCTTTTAGGTTTCGGTGCAGCCTCATCCATTGTCCCTTTCCGATTCACAGCATATCATTGGCCCCCCCCCTGGTCTCAAGACACGGAGGTGTACATCTGAAGAATCGCTGTCTGGCTCCCATACTTTCTCAGCCCCTTTCCGCGTCGAATGCCCCGAATATAAGCATTCCGGTATATCAGCTACCCCTGTTCCTCAACAAACATCATTCTAGTTACTCGTAGTCCCATGTATTGTGCCTCTCAACATGGTTCCAGCACCCCTCGGTTCCTTTCCAAAAGGGGTGCAAGGCATTCCGTTGGTATAAGAATGTTCCTTCTTCCTCCCATGACTTCGCAACTCTCAATTGCTCTCTTCACTACTCTTCTCACTAAATGCTGATACAACAAACACCTCCAAAAGCGCACCCTCATCCAATATTTGTCATATTGAATCACCTCAGACTTCCCACCCAATCGAGTCACCACAATGCTTCACCTCGAACCCACTCTTGACTTCGGACATGAGAACGACACTTCAAACGGTGGCTCGGCTCCTCCCAAACCTAAACCTCAGCCGGATGATCCCGTAAGGTTTCGACCTCTGTAGTCAAAGGAGAAGATGCTGATAAGCTTGCGAGACTATAGTTCTACGGGAAGTGATGCTCTTGGAATATTTAGGCTGAAAATAATGTAGAAGTTTACTCCTTTGTGATGATGAACTTTCACCTTTGGGAGGAGGATTAGAAAGGGGTTGAGAAACAATGGATTATATGACTGGCTAAAGTAATCAATTGACAGACTTCATCGAATCTTGCACTAGAAATATGTGAGAGCTAAATCGTTTTATGATTACAGATGTCATCTCGGTGCAGACAAGTTTCATGATAAGAAAATAGAGATGCGCAGTAGCAATACCCAGGTATAAGAAGTGGGGGGGAAAAAGGGAACCCAGAGCACGCAATATTTTTTGCCCGGAATTCATAGTTGAACCCGAGTTTCCTTTCTGGATTTTATGCGAACCGTGCCGTGTGGCACAGAGACCTTACAAAAATGAGGCGCAAGAACAGAGGCAAGAATAATGGGCGGCGAGAACGAGGGCAAACAACAATAGGCAAGACCAAGCGGCGGGGGGCAAGAACGAGGGGCAACGAAATGTGGGGCGCTTACACGTCCGCCGCGAAACCCCCACTCAGGGTGCGATATTCGTTCGAGGATTGGCACTTTTGAGAAGGGAATAGGACCAAAACGCGAAAAATGAAAAAGAATACTTGGGATCAGTCTAGAGAGATATTTTGCCTATGGACTCCTGCTATGCATATACAGTCTGTGAACAATCCGGAAGCGTCATCTCAATCCCCAATTTTACCTACTTATGGAACTTCTTGACTTTCTCAATTTCATCGTAGCTACCCATGAAGATACCCGACCTGTCATGGATGTGTTCTGGTACAACCTCCATCATTCTATCCATCTTGCTATTGAGTGCCTGTCCACCAGCTAGAGAAAAATTAGTCTTTGTACCGAATGCGAGGATTGTCTACTTACAATTCTCGAAGACCATCGCCATAGGAGCACACTCGTACAGAATTCGAAGCTTGCCCTTAGGGCTCTTCTTATCCGCTGGATATGCGAAGATACCACCATAAAGCAGTGTTCGATACGCATCAGCAACCATGCTTCCGATGTATCTCGCAGAATATGGCTTGCCTCCCTCTTCAGCTGGGAACTTCAGCGAGTTGAAGTACTCCTTCACTGGCTCTTCCCAGTACAGGGAGTTACCCTCGTTGACCGAGTAGATTGCTCTCTTCTTTGGAATTCTCATATCCGGATGCGTGAGGATAAACTCTCCAAGCGCATTGTCCATTGTGAAACCATTGACGCTGCCTCCCTTCATTGTAATAACTAACTGAGCAGAAGCACCATACATGGTGAAACCAGCAGCAATCAGCTCCGTCCCTGGTTTCAGCAGATCCTCCTTCGTGCCAGTAGATCCCTCTGCCAGCTTATGAATTCCGAAAATCGTGCCAACTGAAACACCAGCATCTAAGTTGGAGGATCCGTCGATAGGATCGCATGCTACTGCGTATCGTGCGTTCTTGTGTTCTGGGAAGAAAATGGCCTCTTCCTCCTCTTCGGAGACAAGCACCGCACACTTCCCCGAGGATTTCATGGCTGCAATGAAGAGGTCATTTCCAATGACATCGAGCTTCTTTTGGTCATCGCCTGTGGTGTTGCTCGAGCCTGCGAGCCCAGTGAGGTTGATGAGGGTGGCACGTCGGATGTAGTAGGCTATCGATTTGAAGGAAAATTGTAGGGCGTGGCAGAGAAGTCTGTCAGAGTAGTTAGCATTCGAATAGCATGAGCTGAGGGGTAAAGAGGCAAACGTGAAGTCTCCAGTCGCTTCCTTATGTTTAGCTTGTTCCTCCGTCAAGAATCTCGTCAAGGTTACGATACTGTGCGAAAATGAGTTAGCTTCAGATATAAATATTAGAAGTAACAGGAGAGGACAGTTAGTCTCGAAAGACTAGGAGTGCCCGAGGAGCAGATGCTTCATAGCTAGGAGTTCCAATACATGTCTAGAGAGGAAATGGGTGAGGCCTCGATTCTCTTACTCGGTATTGATCTTCTCCGTCGAAGCCGGAGGCATACTGCCGTTGCCATTTGTAGCCATGATTACTGCGGATGAGTATTGAAGGAATTGAGCAAACAAATAGATGTTGTCACGGAGAGTTGGTTGGACCTCGGGTACACGCGGAATGTACGCGGGGCAGAAAGCGATGGTGGGCTGGTGTGGGGTAGGGACACTGTCGGAGACAAGGGAGTTCAAGAATATATGCACGGTAGACTTAGGTAGTCAATCATGAAAGGCAATCTGCCGGAAGAGAGTTGAAAGGAGTACTTATCTAATAAGTGCCCGACAGCATCACACGACTCGGCATAGGTAATCATCGTGAGTTCTCGAGCTCGGCATTAGTCCTCGCGATTTTGGTGGATGAAGATGTAGAGCGTCGGAGAATACCGGCTCATCAACGAAAAGGAAAGCAAAACATCGGAGACTTGGAGGAGACAGGATTGTGGCTCATATCTCATCCGCGACGGCACGGAAGAGAATATCATAAAAGTTGGAACACAAGACGAGTCTTGACAAGCGCCCATAATGTCTCACTTCTGATGAGCGATTATGGTCAAGGTGAAGATAGGGATAGCTGTCGATTCTTCGTGATAATTTCTCACAAGAACTGAGGCAATGTGATAAATCAAATGAGTAATCTTTCTGCAGTTTCAAGGTGAATCTGCAACACGGCGAAAATTAAGAAGAGATTCCTGGGAGGAGGGAGGTCATAAATGTGGGGCGCTGCCGAAAGTAGTTTGGCGCCAAAGCTCGGCTGCGCTAGTGAGAACTTCAACCTCAAAGATATTTCTGCGCACTGCACCTCTCTGTTCCCTTTACAAAACAACTCCAACCTTCCACCACATCACCACCACTACCACCACACCACACCATAATGACTACCATCGATGCTGCTTAGCAGCTACGGAGGACGCATATTGTGTAAATCAGCGCAATTGCCAGGAATATTTCAACGTGCCTCCGCTACTGCTCGACCTCCGGGCGCTTCAAGTGGTATGCAGCTCTGTCTCGTCTTCCCTCCCCCTCCTACCTGATGACACCAACGCAAACCGCAAACTAGAGTCGCGTATCAATAATGCCGATCCAATGCTACGTCAGTCTGATCCTGGAGATCTTGCCGATTTAAAGCTCGTTGCCGCCTTGAAATTCGACGCTAACTGGCAAAAATATATATAGCATACCCACCGAGGTCTTTTCCGAGTACGTACCCCCGATCTTTCTTTGAACACAATAGCTATGATGATCAGAGTACTTTGTACGCTGGAAATTACCGACTGAGACCACAAGTCTTTGAAGTCAACAAATGGCTGATACTGAGCTACATCCCAACCACATTCTTCAAATTTGCATTTTGTCCACAATTCACTGCTGACAATGCCGAAGTACAGGTGCTCGACCGGCAAGAATTCAATTTAAAGGTACGATTGCAGATCTCTTCACCGCCGCCGAAAAAAAAAATCTTCACAACTGTCAAATGATGAATTGGCACTGGGCTCCGACAGTACTCAAAATGGGGCTGATTTATGAACGGAGATGCCTCTTTGTGGCAGGCCTAGAAAACCTCGCCCACTGATATCAGTTTCTTCACCTCGCATGGCTAGATGTCGACGTCGTTAAGGGTCACATGCTGATCATGTACAGTTCTTGCCTGGAAAGTGAACTGCTGGAACACTGCGTCACTTCTCATATGGCGTGCCACATGATATCAGGGTATGTTCATCCCATCTCCTTTCGTCTTACCCCCAAAACTATTGTGATGAGCATTTTAGATGACGAGTCTGATCCGGGCAACCGATGTTGACACAAATCAAATTATACCATTCATGCCTTCTGATCTGTTTCTATTATCATACCTCTGTGTGTTTGTCTGCATTAAGGCATATGCTGACCCTCAACTTTCAGGCTCAAAATCACCCTTTGCAGTCATCATAGGGACGCTTCGTGGAACGTTACGGATGATCGATCAAGAGGTAATAACAATCCCGTCTTTCATTTCATAACGAAGAGCTGTCAAGCATAATGATGATCTTGACCGACAAATGACAAGCATATGTCCAAGCCTTACGGCATTGACGAGACTGTCTTGACTGAAAATGCTTTCAATTCTATTTTCTGTAGCACATGTCGATGTGTATGTGGATCCAGCTGACAATTATAGGCATCAATATTTTCTGAATATGACCCAAGACTTCGAGCTGCTCAAGTACCTCACTGGATCTCTATGTGGTCTCATTTCAATACAGTCTAGAAATCCTTGTCCTATCCGCCTTGGAGTTGTCATCGCAGACAATGGTACGTGACATGAGTCTCTCCTTTCAATTTTCTACTTTACATGATGATCAATTTATCACGACGGTCAACATAAGCCACACGTTGGCATTGATGATATTGCCTGTGACAAGGCTGTAGATCTGATATTTCTTTAAAGTCCCTTCGTCTCTTCGGAATCGCACGAGAAGGGAACAGCGGCTAATTACCAAGTACAGTTGTTCACCAGCACGCCAATTCATAGAGAGCCTTTCTTTAGCCTTTCAGAGCCAGGCATCTCCTCTTGTCCGAACACTCAGGCTTTACCTCGCCTCCAAGGTATGTTCTGAATCCTCGTAGCCCCCAAGCTCATGGCTGTCAAGAGCAAAAGCAAACCGATCTGCCCGAGCAGAGCTTTGCTACACATCCAGAACCAGTAGCTCAATCCAGGTGCGTGATCTGTTTTGTAAATTCTTCTGCTCTCAATTTATAATTCTGTTGCTTGGTAGGCTTTGAAGAAGCTCTGGTGCCCGATCTTAGAATTAATTAGTCAATCAATCAAAAATATTTCTCCCACGAGCCTACTATCAAACTTGAGAACATGCCATGTCATTGTGAAAGCTCTGTCCCGGTCCGAGGTTCCCAAGGTGTCCCATAATTCATAAATCTAGAATGCACTTGTCCCATGAGCATCACGGTCACTTCGCGGAACCACGGGTCTTCATTTTGCAGTCGAACTCATCACTCCCGAAGCAGGATCCCATTTAAACAATATCTTATATATTGATGTATACACTTCTATTTCCCACCTCATCAATGCTCCATCTCTATTACTTTCTTCCCTTCCAAAAATGCGCAGAAGTCCAAACCGCGCCCCCACATCTCCTTCGCCAAAAGCCCATTCAAGTCCGGGCAGGGTATATGCAAATCAATAAAAGAAGTCAAAAGTAACACCGCATTCGTTTTCCGTCCCGCACAATATCCATTATTCCACCCAAAAGCTGACAAGACCCCGCCATTTTATACAAATGAATGTAAGACGCCAATAACGCCACCATTATGTTTTAGTTGCCTGTTACTGTAACCCCAAGCTGAGGAAAAATCCCCTAATCTATATGCAAGCAAGCAAGTTTAAAGAAGGAAGGAAATAACCAGGATCGGTAGGCTGAGCAAAAGCCCAGTGACCGCCGACGCGTGACTGCGAGCGCCGAGCGATTTCTTCTTCGTCGGGCTCGGCGTGCTGGTTGCGGTAAAGAATCCAGTGAGGACCTGTGTGGTTGTTGTGACGGTAACGGAGCCGGTGGCAGTGGGGTTGCCAGCAGCTGCTGTGACGGTAGAACTAGGCGAGCTCCAATCTGAGGAGGCACTGTAGAGGACGCCGTTGATGATTGCGCCTTGATTAGCTATTATCATGTTCTTTTGATTATCGTTGCAGGTTATTCCGATGTTGCGCAACCAGCATGTGTTCGTCGGAGAAGCTGGAAGAGAAGTAGTGTGTGTGGCGTTGAGGGGGCCGGTGGTGTTGTACACAGAGAGGTTAATGATCTCGCCGGTTGAGACGGATGTACCGGTCATAATGCGCGCGAAGACCTCAAAGGCGGTTTCGGGTTGATAAGCCGGGACGGCGTGGCCGGCGTCGTAAATACGACTGAAAGAAAGATTGCCGTACTGGCGGACTACACCACCAATGTATGAAGTGTTGGTGATGATAGGAGCATAGCCTGCGGCGGGGAACAAGGTTGCGTAAGAACCGCCTGCTTGCTGGGCGACTGCAAGTGAGATGGCTTCTCCGCCGAGCCAGTTGCATATATAGTCCCTATCTCCATACATAAAACCCACGCGAATACCAGAGTTGAGAAGTGTAGCAATGTCAGGAATCAGAGCTTGTCGTTCGTAGTCACCGGTAGATGTGAAAGCATTCACGACTTGATAATTCGTCTCGGTGTAGTTAACTGGCGACCCAATGGCAGCCTGGAAGTCCGGCGTGTTCAAGTATTCTAAATAAGTGCTTGCAGGGTAAGAATCCGGAAGAAGATGAGCAATATCGTACACGCTTCGTCCAGCATCGAAGTATGGCTGCAAAACGTTCGTATTGCAATTAGAGTAGGCATTCGAACATATGCTGTTGACAACTGCCACGTCGCCATCATTCTCGGGGTCCTGAGAAGCAACAGCAGCTCGGCATTGTCTCAAGAGGTCCCGGCAACCTCCAGACGCCGTGAAACTTGCGCTTGCCAGCTTAGCTCTGGTAGGATTAATAGCCGTCAAGCCAAAGGTGTTGTTGACAGCCATTATAGGATAGTACGGCATTTGAATAAGATCATCCACGCAGCCATTGACTATCCCAAGAGATGCAAGATTGATATCGAAGGTGCCGTTCCTGGGAAGGGTTCCATTCGAGCGAAGACGGTTTTGCTTCTGCCAGAGGGTAGCAAACGCTGGGCCGTACTTCCCCCCATAGCTTTCTGCAAACAAATGAACGCCCACTGATGTACTGTTTGGTCTATATTGAGGGAAGGATCCAAGAAACCCCTGTAGCATATGCCAAATGGCCATTGCAGCTATCTCTGTGGTATTCGCAGTGTTGTTTCCGTTCAGAGAGCTGAATGTTCCATTCATGAAGGTATTGGCAGGCTGAGAATTTGGGAGAACTTGGGGCGGTGTATATAGATTCGACGTAAGAAGATCAATAGAGCCATTGGTAGGCTTGTCGTAGGAGAATCCAACTTGATTAGGCTAAAGAAAGTCAGTTGGTGTTGCGAGCAGAATTGTTGAATCATGAACAAGAGGGGTATTTTTGTAAGTGGCTTCTGCGAAAACAATGGAATTCCTTGCTCAAGTCCAACATGACTACCATCTCATATCAACAGCTTCACGCTTGGCTTCTCCAAGTGCCAAGAGCCTTGTGTCGCCGCCATGATGCGTTGAGAAGTACCCGTGTATCGAACGAAAATAAAATCTTTGCGCATACCTGATCGATATATAGCATGTTGGACCCTCGATCCCAACCAAACTCCCGAGCTATAGTCCCAAACTTGCCTTGCGCAAGCTCAATGACCTCGCAAGGACCGTTTTCAGTGAAGAGCCCGATCATGGAACTGGAGCCTGGTCCTCCGTTCAGCCATATTGTAAGCTTGTCCGTCGGATCGCGTCCTCCAATGAACCAAAAGAATGTGTTTGTCGAGTAGTTCCCCGGTATATTGACCCATCCTGTATACTGCTGCTGGGTACCGAAAGCTGTTTGGCATGTGCCAGGTGGTGGAGACTTGTAAGAGATCGTGATGTTGCCATTTACGGGCGATGTGATGGTCGTCAAATTCGAGCTCGGCGGGTACTGGGCTTTCGTGGAAGCCAGGAGGAAGGAGAGGACGAAAAAGAGATACATGGTCGTTCAATCATGTTTCAATCATCGAGAGAGAGGAAAGAGAGGTGGGAAAAACGAGGGTGGAGAGGCTTTCTCTTGGTATTGTTCAGGTGAGGTCGCTCGAAGGATTCTGGTCGCTTAGGAAGGTTGTTGGGAGGCGAAGGCGTCGTAACTCCGATTTTTTTCGCGCAGCTCAGGTCGTATTTTTCTTCCAATTGAAAGACGAGATACGATAATTCATCGATGGAGGAATGCTTTCTTATCAGAACAATATATCAAAATCTAGATGCGGACTTCGAGTCTACTCTATGCGCGGCCCTTTGCGCGTACCGGCGCTTCCCCAGATTCTAGGATAGATTAAAGGACGGGACAGTGCGGCTGAACACCGTGCGCGAATAAAAATAAAAGAGGTGGCTGGGGTACCTGCATGAACCCTGTGGCCATCTTCTCGAGGACTGAGATGAGTTTTCCAATCAACTTTCTCATGGGAGGCGTCGAAAAAGTTTCTAGACGTTTTCAACTAGTTCACGGAGTGGAGACATTAACTGCTTACAGTATTCTTCTCACTGCCTTCGATAACCTACCTTACTTTGCGTCATTTTGCTTACTGATTTTGGCAAGAGGTCAGGAGATATTTGACGTCCTAATTATCGCTGGGCTTGTTTTATTTTACATTCATCAACTTCACTTTTGAACCAGAATACATCTCAATCTAAGTGCTCGCTTCATCATACAATTCTCATTGTATTTCGACCCGCAAGCTATGCTCCTTGCATCAAAACGCCGACAAAAGAAAAAAAAAACCTAGGACAACAATTGCTTGATATCCTCTATACGTTGTAACTTCTTCTCCTCGTCACTCATCATACCTAGAGAGCTTGCACTACAACCTTTATTAGCAGCGACCTTGAAAGCGGGATCGGATCACTTACATGAACTTCTTTCGATCCTGAATCTTCAACATCCTCTCTTCCACGCTCTCCTTTACAATGAACCTATAAACCTTAACCTCGTCCGCTTGGCCCATACGATGCACACGATCAATAGCTTGCGCCTCAACAGCAAAACTCCACCATGGATCCATCATAAATACACGCTTCGCCATCGTCAAATTCAAACCAACCCCACCAGCTCTCAAACTCAGGAGTAGAACGACGCCCTTCTTGCTAGCGGCGAATTCAGTGAGAACTGCAGCACGAGCTTTTTGGGCCATTGAACCATCAAGCCTGACGAAGGGTATAGCGGCGCGAGTGAGAGCTGGCTCAATCAAAGAGAGAAATGAAGTGAACTGGCTGAAGACCACTGACTTGGTACCAGGCTGCTCATTTCTCAGTGCCTTGAGATGGCTCATCAATGCTCCAACCTTAGCAGAAGAATTAGATCCAAGTCTTTGCAGACTCCATTTCGTCTCCGGGTGGCCTTCATCTTTCACGACCTCGAAAATATCGCGGGTGTTGAGAATCTCCCTGCAGCTGAAGCAACGTGGGACCTCGCCTTTATCGGTCTGGTGGTTAATATAGTCAAGTAGACACTTTTTGCATGCGGAATGCCAGCATCCTGTAACAGTTTGCTCGATCATTGGCTCCTCTGAGCAGATGGGACATTCATTATCAGCTTCATCGCGAATTTGCGCAAGGACGTGAGCGCCAAAAGCATTTGCATCCGCCGAGTCGTCGGTTTCGGCAGTGAAGCGCTCGATCAATGATTGTAAGTCCATATCGTCTGCTAGACCGCTGGCAGCATCAGCCAGTTCGGCCGCATCTTCCTCATCTGCGACGAGATTTTGATTTCGAGTCAGAATTGGATGGCAGCAAGATTGCCGTAGACGAAGAATTTGTGCGAAAATGCTAGTATAGGCCTTCAGAACGGTACCAGCTTCAACGTTCGCTGCGAACGTCCGCTTGGCGCGAGTGAAGATGTGGTCGTAAACTTCGCGCTCTGGCTTTGATAGCTCGATATCCACAATATCAACAGACTTAGGAGGAAGCGGGACAAGCGCTTCGCCTGTTGGTGTTTTCATGTCCTTCGTCCTCCTTAGGACTAAGGGTTCAAGAACAGTTTGAACAACGTCTAGTGCCCGCATGAAGTCTTTGGACTCGAAAGGCATAGTAATGAAAGTCTTCCAGAAGGAGAAATTGCTCCAGGGTTCGACTCTTAAGAATCGTACAAGACTGAAGAGATCTTCAAGTCGATTCACGATAGGTGTGCCCGTCAATACCCAGCGATGTTCTGCATCAATCTCATAGCACGCTTTTGCGGTCTTACTCTGCCGGTTCTTAATGTGATGGGCCTCATCTAGAATGACACGGAAATAATTCAAGGAGAATAAGCCCCCATATGAAGCTCTATCTCCGCCTTTAGCAGCAACCTGATTGAACTCGGAGAGCACAACACCATAACTTGTAATGATGACGTTCGGTGCAGCTGCCGCATTCGCCTCGCAGCAAAGCGCTTGTAGGTTTGCGGTCTTGTCGCTTCCGTAGTAGACCAGGCTCTTCATTGTGCCTTCTTTGGATGCATTCTCGGCTTCGCTCTGCCATTGTGCGAGAAGTGACATCGGCGCCACAACTAGAGTGGTGCATGGTGCTCGTTCAATATTGTTCGAGTTCGCCGGTAACCTTGGTAAGTTGTTGACTGATTGTGGTACAGCGCTTGTTGCCTCGAGTCTCAGGGCGACGTCAGATTTATGAGAATGGACCAAACTCATCATCTCGATGGTCTTGCCCAAACCCATCTCATCTGCTAAGATGCCACCAAGGCAGTGTTGCTCCTGTACTGGAAATTTGAGTGAAAGTTCACCGCTATATGGATTGACGTAGAATTTTGCTTGATCCTTGACTTGAGGTAAGTCTTTGTCTTCCATATCTCTTGTAGGCCAGGCATATTCCTCCCATAAAGGATGCATCGACACTTCGCGCTTTTCGTCCTTCTCATTCTTCTCTTTGGACATCATCCAATGGAGAGCCTGCTTCTGATAATGCCTTAAGTCCATTGCAAATGTCTCAGCTGGCTCTGCAGCTGGGGCATTGAAATCAAAAGATTGGGCTTTTTTGTAAAGCGTGTCGAGTTGGTCTTGCTCAAGCTCTTTTCCGTCCTCGGCGGCTTCTTCAGAAGGCGGAGAAGACCCGACATTCTCAGAAGATTCCGATTTCTTCGGCTTCGAATTCTCGTACTGCTCTGCAACTTCAGCTGCTTGTAGCAGTCCCTCCCGCTTGTGTTTTGCCGTTGTCTCTGAAGTTCTAGAGGGAAGAAGATTCACCTCCTCAAAAAGCTTTACAAGAGCGACTTGCCGCAGCCGTAGTTCCTTCTCTTCGGACGATTCCTTCTCTTCAAACAACCCAGTTTTGCGATTATCAGGAGGTTTGAAGCCCCTGTTGTCGAATGCCGTTCTAAGCAGCGAACACCGTAATTGTAGAAATATAGTATCGTTTGTCCTTACCCTCTCCGGGGCATATACACAAGTCCCTTCAAATCTGCAGACCTTTTGGTCGATCAAGGTAGACACCCAATTTGCCGTTTCCCTAGGAAGTCTTCCCACCTCTTCTCCTTTTGAATTGGTAAAGCGTACAATAACATCGACTCGTTTAGCTGCAGCGCTATTCGGTTTCAGAGGCGTCGCCGGCGGTCGTCCTTTGCCTTTGCCCATGGGTGCTTTCGGCGGTTGTATCTTCTGCCTCTCGATCCGGACAAGTTCTCCATGCTTGATCAAAGTCGCGCCGCTTCTCGTGGCCCAAGCACCGACACCAAAAGCACCAACATATCGATATTCCGGCATGCTTTCCTTTAAAGAAACTTCATCAACGAAAACGGTGGGGCTTTTAACCTTCCCGCGAGAACCACCGCTTTCAGTACCGCCACTTGAACCTGATTTCGCAAACGAGTTGATTGTCATAACCTTAGAGGATGAACCCTTTGAAGTGCCACGGCTTGGTGCCGCTGCAGTCTTCCATGATCCATCAAAGTACATATTAACAGCTCTTTCCAAGTTATCCCCGGATACCTCTCGCAGCTGCTTCAACACTTCGGATGAGATCTTGTCTCCAACGAAGCTTTCAAAAGTCTCGGAGTCAAAGCCGGGGACATGGTCGGCAGATTCGGGTTCGTCATGATTCGCAGGTGTCTCAGCTCCGGAGTCTGGTGTATCGACTCCATTTGACTGGATCTGTTCTGCTGCTGGTGCATCAGGGAACGCGTCTATCTCGTCGGATAAAGAGGGTTCGGCTTTGAGAGAGGAATCGAGAGGCTCTGATTTTTCGGTGAAGAATCTTCTTTTCTTCGCTGGGGGACCCTCTGACTCTGGAAAGCTCATATCGACGTCGGGTGCTGAGTGTGGCATTTCTTGGATCGAGAAGTGTGATGAAGAACAAGGGAGACGCGCCGAGGCGCGTGAAATCTCTCGCGTAGATTGGAAAAAAGTTCGATGACGTCCGGGATACGAATTGTATTCTCAACCACTTTCCATACAAATTTGCTTTTGCTCTGTGATATAATGTAATGTATTCTACAGGAGCGAGTCTGCGGCAGCAATTACGGGCCATTTCCAAACCTCTCCTAAGATGTACATATGCTACGACTCCATACAGCACTCCAGCACCACACCCCTCTCGAATAACAGACGCAGATGTTGATGGAGCAAGAGCTTACTGCTCTAATCTTGTACAGTAAGTGCTGCTACCTCAATTGAGATCCAGTATCACTAACAGTCTCTAGAAATTTCGATTCTCCATCTTACACGCTCCAAACCTTCATTCCTCCTTCAGCCCGCGATGCATACCTCTCCATTCGAGCCCTCAATATCGAGCTTGCCAGAATACCAGACCTAGTGTCAAATCCCACAGTCGGTGCTCTTCGAATGCAATTCTGGCGGGACAATTTGACTCGAACATTCGCAGACACGCCACCAAAGGAGCCGGTTGCAATACTCCTGCACAATGCTCTCACATCCCTCAAATCACGGCATCCTGGTCTCAGCACAAACGTTATGAAGGGATGGTTTATGAAAGTTATCAATACGAGAGAACAGTATATGGATAATCGACCATTTACGAGCATGGATGCGTTGGAAATGTACGCGGAAAATACATATTCGACATTGATGTACTTGACGCTAGCGGCCATGCCTTTAAATTCTATGGCAACGGATCATGTCGCAAGCCACATTGGAAAGGCCGTTGGAATAACTGCTGTGCTTAGAGGCTTGCCATTGATTGCATTTCCTCCCCCACCGAACCATCACAGCAATAATGCGGCTTTTGGGGCATCTCTAGGTGGGAATTCCAGTGGTCGTCAAGGGGCAGTAGCCCTACCTTTGGATGTAATGGTAGAGACTGACGTGAAAGAAGAGGAGGTCTTCAGGCAAGGAGCTGCAGCGGTAGGGTTAAAGGATGCGATTTTCACAATTGCCACCAGGGCCAATGATCATCTGATCACAGCGAGAGAAATGCTGAAGAATCTACAGCAGGGTAAAGATGCAGGTCACGATTTCGAGCATGAGGGCGAGGAGGGTCATCAGTACACTGAGCAGAGCACCACTAGCCGTTCACAAATCGAAGATATAGAAAGAGGATTTGGAGTTCTCATGCTAGCTGTGCCAACACGGCTGTGGCTAGAGAAACTGGAAAAGCTTGACTTCGATGTTTTCAGGCCAGAATTACGAGCCAGAGACTGGAGATTGCCTTGGAAAGCATATTGGGCATACTCTCGGCGAGCGTTATGAAAAAATCTAACACAATACAACCATCATTTCTCCCGCGACGCTTTCTGTGCAGAATCATCCAAATTATACGTTATTCGTTGTTTATTCATTATATCTGCCAGGCAAGCCCCAAAATCCTTTATGTTTAGTCTTGAGATTTGCAAATTGCAATTGATGCTGTGATAGTTTTAGCTCCTGTCTCCAGCATGCGGTCATCAGATGGCTTACATCTCAATGTCTCAATCCCTGTCAGCTTCCCTGCCTTCCTTTAACCTCCTGGACCTAAGTCTTCTTCCTCGGAATTCAGCCCATGCAACAACAAGTCAGCCCGCTGCTCAAGCAAGTCCCATTCTCGAGCGTCATCAACTAGTCCCAGAGCCACCTTTTGCTGTTTTATGATTCGATATGCTAAGCCATAGTAATCCCCAATCCCTTCTGCCTCCATCAGATGTAGAAGTTCTTGTGGCATATAGGATGGGTCCATATGTATTTCCGTCGCTGGAAGCGTGCCCAGTAAGAGACATCGCCTGAGGACCGCGATTCTCTCTCTCTGCCAGTCGCTCCGGGCCAGGTCGGGCCCCTGTTTTTGGCAGGCGATACAGCAGCATGTGAAGCCCCAGCGGCGCTGGAGTTGACGCTGGCGAGCATCACGCACCATTGAAGGCTCAATATAGCATATTGTTATTTCTTCACCTTCTGCCACGTCCCACTGCATGTAAATCAGTGTTGCTGGATCAAGAAAAATGTAGAACTATCCGTGCATCTGGATAATCAACGTTTTAAGGAGGTTTGGAGAAACATACCAGTAGTTGAACCGTGTTTTTCCCCAAGATATGATTGTAGAATTGAACCGCGTTAGGGAGACAAGAATGATTAATGCGTGCAGTAAGGGCGAAAACGACAGGTTCTCCCAGATCCGGACAGGGCCACGAATTCAACTCATATATCGAGATATATTTGCTCCCTCCTTTTTGCTGATTGGAGTACAACTGGTCGAAAATCGCTCTCTGCGTCGGTGATAGAGCTAAGAGGCTTTCCTTGAAATCCCTACCCTTTCGGAACAGCGGAGGCTCGATAAGAATCCTGGTTCCTCTCTGCATAGCTCTTGTTGCAAAGAGTCCTAAGCCCTTGTCTACAGTCTGACCGATCACAACGCCCCTCAGTGCCGCCATAGTAGCTGCTGCTTGCCGAAGTTGATTGCACTTGCTTCATGAAGGTTTGAAGACTTGGGACAGGCTCATACAGGCCAACATTCAATATTTTTGGGATCCGTTGCTAGTATCGAGGTGAAAGACTGATGTTTGAATGCTGGTGATTCGGACGGGAAGGAGCAGCCCAGGCGTGAATGCCTATAGGTGCGATTTTCAGATCAAATATTATGATTACGGACTTGAGAAGAAGACAACTTCAATCATACGAAGTCCTGTTGCAGAATACGTGCACTCAGTTAGCATAAATTATACAATATGGGTATATCCTAACTATGACTTGAGATTCTGGCTTCCTTGCCGTGTATCCATAACTCCCAACCTGTACTCATACAAAAGCCATTGCAATCTCATGATGCGGCGACTTTGGATTCCGCTGCCCTCCTAACGTTTTCCCTCCTCTTCTGTTCTATCCGATTCCATTCCTCATCACTATCCCCAGGAAACGCTTCTGCTCTAACGGCAAAAGCCTCTCCCTCCCCTACCATCCTCTCCCTACTTCTCCACACATCCTCACTACTGCCTGCTGCATACTTCTTTCCTTCAACCTTGCGATAATAGTCCCTGATTGCGACCTCCTTCTCCGTCGCTGACCACGTTCTCGTCCGCATGCAAAACCAGAACTTATTCCAATGCTCGCTACACGGCTTGACGCCCCCGAATCGGTAGATATCATTGAACTTTCCACCAAAAGAATTGCAGTAGAAGGCGGCATCGAAGGCTTCGCGGCAGGACATGGTGGTTGGCAGGAGCTGTTCGGAAAGCGGCCCTGTTACTTTTGAAGGCTCGGTTGGGGCAGAAGTTGTCGGCTTTGCGAGGGCAGAACGGGGGACGCGGGAATATTTTTTAGAAGAGGGATGGGCGTCTGCATCTAGTTCTTGTAGGAAGGCGTGGAGTTCTTTTTCGGCGATCTCTTCTGCGGAGAGGGGTTTGGAAGGAGCATCATTTTGGGTGATTTGAGGAGGCGGTGATGGGACGCTGTCTTTTTGGTCTGGAGGAAAGGTTGTTGAAGGTGTTGAAGATGGGGACGCAGGCGTCGAGGTAGACCATAGCCAGCCCATTTTGAGGAATTGTGAGAGCAACTGATGATGAGGCTGGAGGAAGCTTCACAAGGCAGGCAAGTCGTCTTGAAATTTCGAGCAGGGATGTTGCGCCTTCTCGGGGTGGGTCGACAAGGCGGCACTAATTATTGTCCAATTTGAATATCCCACTCGGCGTGGCACATTCAAAATCAGTGCCGCTTTTTCGGCCTACCGCAAGCTTCCCTAATGACGTTGGTCGCTCCTGCCATGCTTTCGAATCCTCGACACGATTAATGAAGCTTTCTTCTTGTGATCTTGGATATCTAGTTTCGTGTCAGTTGCTTTAATCAAGATGCCCGACAGGTTATGAATGCGAATTGCGCATTATTTCAGAATTCATCGAGAATATGCAAACCACGCGACGCGTCTTCTTCAACCCTACAAGCTTGCCCAGCTTGAGGGTGAGAAGACCACAAAGTCGAGACTTCTATAATGCTGGGTCTTTGTCTCGAGCTAGGTTAAGGAGAGAGAATGGAAATGGAGTAGGGCGGTGGAGAGGTATCCGAAAGGAAAGCACTGAGACCGGGGAGGATTCGACAGGGCATATCACCGCTCATCCCAACGAAGGCATTCTCTTCTTTGATAGTGAGGATTTTATTATTGTTTAAGGATAACCCAAAACTAATTCTGCTAAGACCTCTTTCCTCTGAAGCTTCACTGGATCCTTCGAATTCCCTTTAGAGGTGATCGAAGTTTATCAGACCTCCTAGTACGCTTCAACAACCAGACCCTTGGATCCTATGAACCTCTGAGTATGGTCAAGCGAGCTTTGCCATCTTCGATTCCATTGAAAGTCACAGAAATTCTTCCCCGCTTGAAAGATGGGTAAGTGCATTTGCGAGTTTCGTTTAGCTTCAACTGATGTTCTCTTACAGCGGAGCCTTTGTCAAATTCTCTCATCCAGACGGTATTGCCGCGAAGGAAATCGAAGGTAATTTATCTCAAAATTTTGGTCAAAACAGGTCTGACAAAATACCTAGAACTTGTGGCTGGATACTTGAAGGAGAATCCAATCAAGCCATGGTTCAACCCCTTTCGAAGGATAAGGACGAACTTGGTCCTGGGCAAACCTTGGCTCGAAGATCTCTACCGATTCCCAAGCTGTCGAATTAGGGTTGAGTTTTGTCCAACTAGCCCGGAGAAGCAAGCTGCCGAACTATCACAAGAGACACTCTACAGTCTCTTTCGAAAATATGGCAAAATTGCGGAAATCACATCTCAGTCTTCAGAATCTAAGGTTCTTCCCAAATTCGCATACGTTGACTTTGCGAGAGTCCGACATGCGATCATGGCTAAGAACTGTATGCATGTAAGTAAAACCGTCTTGTATCCTGTACTCAATCGGGCAGCATGGTAATGGTGAAATTACAGAGCTTCACAGTAGCAGAATCAGCAGGGGGCGGTGCTTCTGGAACTGTCATTCGCCTCTCTTTCGAATCCACAGCAAAACAACACTGGATCCGTGATTGGCTTGTGAACCATCCTCGGGTGGTCATTCCAGCTGTTGCAGCACTTGTTGCGACTGTCACAGTTGCAGTCTTTGATCCCATTCGGACCTTCTTCATAAAGGCGCACATCGATCATGCCTTCCATATCAAAGATAATAGCATCTACCAGTGGTTTAAAAGCCAAGCAATTGATATCTTCACATTCCGATCTCATCGAACCGAGGAGGTTGGATTTGGAGCAATTTGGGATGACCGAAAGGAAGTCATTGACCAACTGCAGACTTGGCTGATGGAGACGGCCGATACATTTATAGTTGTGCAAGGTCCCAGGGGATCGGGTAAGAAAGAGTTATTATTTGATCAGGCTTTGAAGGGGCGAAAGAACACTCTGTTGATTGACTGCAAGCCGTAAGAGAGCTATTGAAAACTCGATGGATATCAGCTAACGTCCACTCAGAATTCAAGAGGCTCATGGAGACAGCGCCACAATCTCTGCAGCCGCCTTGGCAGTTGGATATCGTCCAGTCTTCTCCTGGATGAACAGTATTAGCAGTCTGGTTGATCTTGCTGCTCAGGGAACTATCGGTGTGAAGTCGGGCTTCAGTGAAACTCTTGACGCGCAGCTTGGAAAAATATGGCAAAATACCGCAACAGCATTAAAGCAGGTAGCGCTTCAGCATCGAAAGAAGGATGACAAGGATGCATCGTTGGCGGATGATGACTGGCTTGAAGCTCATCCTGAATGCAGACCCGTCGTTGTTATTGACAATTTCCTACACAAGAACGAAGAGAGCAGCGTCGTCTACGACAAGATTTCGGAATGGGCTGCTGGTCTCACAACAGCAAACCTAGCACATGTGATATTCCTTACCAACGACATTTCGTACTCGAAGTCTCTCAGCAAGGCATTACCTGATAGAGTCTTCAGACAAATCGCTCTTGGAGATATCACACCCGAGGTCGCAAAAAAGTTTGTCATTACTCATCTGGATGCTGAGGAGGGCGATCTCGCAGGGGATACGGAAAAGCTCTCTGCTAGGCAACGCCAACGAGACCTGGAACAGTTAGACGAATGCATCGAAACCCTCGGCGGTCGTCTGACAGATCTCGAATTTTTTGCGCGAAGACTCAAGACTGGCCAAACTCCAAAACGAGCAGTAGCAGAGATCATCGAACAAAGCGCCTCGGAGATCATGAAAATGTATCTCCTCACCGTCGATAAAGGAGAGCGAAAATGGTCAGCCGAACAAGCATGGTATCTAGTCAAATCTCTCGCCGAGAACGAAAGCCTTCGCTACAACGAAGTCCTGCTCTCCAACACATTTGCTTCTTCCCTCTCGCCCTCTGCCTCTAATGGCGAAAGCGTCTTGGAGTCTCTCTCCGCTGCAGAACTTATCAGCATCAAAAGCTACAAAGGCCGGCCTCAAACTATCAAGGCTGGTCGCCCGGTCTTCCTAGCTGCCTTCCAAATGCTCTGCGAAGACAAAGTCCTGAAGAGCAGACTCGATTTGGCGATTCTCACTGAATTGACCAAGATCGAGACGAAAAGCATCGACAAGTACGAGACCGAATTAAACATGCTGGGCAATTTGCCCAAGCAACCCAGAGAAGTCGCCCCTAGAGTTCAATTCCTATTAAGCAAACTGGCGGCTAGTCAAACCAAGGTCGAGGGATGGGAGAAGGAAATGGGTGCCTTGAAGAAGGTGCTTATGGATGAATTTTAGAGACAATAAGCTATGTAAATGTATACCCAACTCAGCAGTATGTAATGTAATCATGATTTCACTTAACAATAGCAGGAAACCCACGTGTCCGCGGTTAAATTGAAAACTAGTCCCAAACTTGAAAGACGACAAACCGGTACTAAGTCTATCAGTCTTCGAAACCAACAATAACATGAACTTTGGCATGAGTGTACTTGCCACCGGACAGAGTCTTCTCACATTTTACATCAGCCACGATGTACACAGTCCTCTTTCGCTATCTGCATTGACATCAGCCATTTGAGCGAACGTCTGCACTCGAATGACCGCATATCCCAAAAGAAATTCTCTCCTAACACAACCCACGGAATAATCAATTCCAGGTATCGGCCACTACTCTTACGGCCAGTGCCAGTTTCTCCGTCTCCCATTTGCAAATACTTCGCGGCCTCTCATTGGCGGGATTTGACCGGTGCGGCGATCGGCATTCAAGTTTACCCCACCACGATAATCCCTGACACGCATGTAAAGTGCCGTAGTAGATGCTTGGTGAGATGTTCCTTCGAATTGTTTGCTTTCTGGAAGGACTTGGTGGATAAAAAAGCTTTTGCGGGGAAGAAATCCTTTTCGAGTCTTGGTAATGGGTCCGTTCCATATAAGTACTTGTTGTCTCTAGTCCTTGGCCCGTTTTTTTCTTTTGGAGTCAACTGTTCTCTCTTTTCAAATTCCAAAGTTCTCTCCACTCTATTCAGCAATCATGAAGTTCACTCAAGCTATTCTCCCTTTGGTCTTCTCGGCTGCAGCTGTCGCGGCCCCAACTAAGACGATCGACAAGCGCGCTACTACTATTTGTGGACAATGGGATTCAGTTGTTACCGGCTCTTACACCGTATACCAAGATCAGTGGAATAAGGGAACCGCGACTTCAGGCTCCCAGTGCTTGACGGTCAACTCTCTGAGCGGTACTACGCTTGCCTGGTCTACGAGTTGGTCTTGGGCGGGTGGACAGAATCAGGTTAAGACGTACGCCAATGCTGTGGTGAATTCGGCCAAGAAGCAGATTTCTGCTATCAAAAGCATTCCTTCCACCTGGAAGTGGACGTGAGTTCAAATGACTTGAATAAATGAGACAAAAGCTAATGGTATTCAGTTACACCGGATCCAACATCGTCGCAGATGTAGCCTACGACTTGTTCACATCCTCATCACCCTCGGGCTCAAACGAGTACGAGATCATGATCTGGCTCGCTGCCCTCGGAGGAGCTGGACCAATCTCCAGCACCGGATCTCCCATTGCCACTGTCACCATAAATGGTGTGAGCTGGAAGTTGTACAAGGGACCTAATGGATCGATGACAGTCTACAGCTTCGTTGCTACTTCCCAGGCGAATAACTACTCTGGTGACTTGTTGAACTTTCTCAAGTACTTGCAGACCAGCCAGGGCTACCCTTTCAGCCAGTACCTTTTGAGCATTGGTGCTGGAACTGAGCCTTTCACTGGTAAGTGTATTCTCTGATTTGATAAGGGATTGTGCTAATGAGTTATAGGATCCAACGCTGTGCTCACCACTTCTGCATACAGCGCTGTTGTCAACTAGAGAAATATTTGCAGTCATTGTATATGTTGATAAAAGAGTGGAAAGGGGACAAAATTCATGTACATACTTGATCGATCGCCCGAAGGCAGAATAATTGAGCCTCGAATTATCGTTCCCATGCCCAGAGCCTCTGGTGCCCACTCGGTGAGTCCCAGCAGGTGCCCTGACCAAATCATGTCACAAGAGCCTCGTTCCGTTGGATAGCATGGGTACAAGCCATGGCAATGACCTCCAAGACAGCTGCCTAGGCCATCTGAAAGGCTGAGGGTGATGCTGACTTCAGCCTTCTGAGCGCTTCATGGGCTTCTGCCAAGACAGACCTCCAACCCGACCTCAACCCCTGCCTTCCCCCTATTTATCAGTGTAACATCAAACAAACATAAGAGCAACCTTCCCCTCGATTGAAATGAAAGGAATATTCCCCCACGAGGCTGAAGCGCCGGGTAATGCTGAAGTAAAGATGCCTTAAAATCTGGCACGGCCGCAGACCCCAAGCCCTACCTTCTTGAAACGGCCAGAACTCCGGACCCGGCCTCTGTTCGTTCCTGCATGAAGAGCCCCCAAATCCAATTGCCAAGCCCTCTTTGACTTCGTCCGAAGTCTGTGTTCAGGTCCCGGCGATCAATATTCGTGTGGGGTAGGATCGTAATCTCGTGCTTTAAAGTGGTTCGGAGGCGTAGGAGAGGCTGTTCCAAGCGTGTGGAACGAAGTTTAATCTCCTATTGGATCTTCATTGATTACGTTCCTGTAAGGCAGAATTTTCTAGACCGAGGCGAAAAGCTAGGCAACACCAAAGGAGCAAAAGAAATTGCTGGGCTGGTGATCATGGTAACATTTGTGAGGCTGTGAGGCTGTGGGATGCTCAGCCAGCGAGGCTGAGCTGTAGTCTGGCACTTCGACCAAGCGAGCCAATGGGCGATCCCTTCGACACCCCTACAACAATGAACAGCCGACCCCATCAAAGAGAATTGGAGCCGGACGACAGCCGTAATTCTCGACGCCTCTTGCCCCTCTTGCCCCTCTTGCCCCTCTTGTCCCTCTTGTCTTCAAACACGGCTCTTACATAGTCTTACATAGTCGCGCGCTAGTGCCGCAAGGGCCAGTTAATGACACCCGCATAGCCCAGGGCGGATCCAAAGGCTGCTCATAGCAACACCACTTGGCATATGAGCACATGTTGACTCTTATTTCCTTTGGTGGGCGGCAATAAGTAAGTCATATAAGAAGAACAGCATCAATCACCCATAATCCTTCTTGTTCTTCATTACACCAACAACATTCACACTCAAGCGAAAGTTCAGCAAGCCACAAACATCTCGCCTATCTTGCCACCTCATTCACACATCATATCATCTCCAACATCTATGCCTCACGCAGTTTCTCCAGTTATGCCTTCTTCAAACCCATGGACAGTTCCTCCACCCGAGAGACAATCTCGATCTCTCCTCGGTTCTCTACGCAAAATGGGTCGCAAAAGCAGCAAGTCATCACAGCGTTCAGATACTTCATCAACAAACGCATCAGATCTTCAAACACCCGCAACCCCCTCATTTCGGGGTCCCTCTGATATCCCTTCATCATTACAGCCTAGTGGAATTGGCAGAAGAAGCCCAAGTCCACTTGCAAACCCCTCACCTGCAACGCGTCGCCCGGACCGCCCAGGTATGAATGCGTTTACAGTACCATCCAATGAGCCACCGCCAGCATACACCCCATCACCAACTTCAGCATCCGGCCCAACCCTGACATCCGAAGTTGCCGGATCTTCAACAGCGCCTGCAGCAGCCCAAGCTCCCACTACATCCGGAAGTGGCGAGGACCCATATTCATTCCTTGGCACTTTCGACACTACTCTCCTGATCGATGACTCCGGCTCCATGGCAGGACGCTCATGGCGCGAAGTCTCGCAAGCACTTTCCACTATCGCCCCAATCGTCACCCAACATGACGCAGATGGAATCGATGTCTATTTCCTAAATCACAAGTCTGCGAATCCAGGCGCACCATCCGAGGGCATTGCTCCTGGTGGATACAGAGGTATCAAGCGAGCCGCAACCGTCAACGAGATCTTCGACCGCGTTCGGCCTAATGGCGGAACGCCCACCGGCACAAGAGTGCACAATATCCTAAAGCCATATCTCGCTAAGCTTGAGAAAGACATCGCTCAGGATAAGGAGACGAAACCTCTCAACCTCATCGTTCTTACAGACGGTGTTCCCTCCGATGATGTCGAATCCGTTCTGCTTTCAGCAGCCAAGAAACTCGATAAGCTCGATGCTGCTCCATACCAGATTGGCGTACAGTTCTTCCAAGTTGGCAATGAGGAAGGCGCCAAGGAGGCACTTGAGGAGCTTGATGATCATCTTGGTGATGAGGTTGATGGTGGTGTTAGGGACATTGTCGATACTGTTACCTGGACCGGTGGCCGCAGCTCTAGTGATGGCGGTATCGGCCTCACGGGAGACGGAATTTTGAAGGCAGTACTGGGCGCGGTTGTGAAAAGATTGGATCGCAGGCCGGCTTCCGGAGAGATCAGAAGGACTCGCAGATCATGACATTAGCTCTACTTCTCTTATGTCTTTTTAGTTGTACAACATCTTCTCTCCTTGTTCACCTAGGGTAATTGCATAGCGCGGCGTTATCAGGAACAGCACAGGCAGTAGCTGATAGAATGGTTTCATGCGGCTGGGGTTCACAAATTCGATACCCAATTAGTTTTCTGCACAATCAAATCAAGAATAATCACATTAAAATACTTGCCTCATCTTTCACATGTGCACTCGTGATCTGACCTCATCAATTCCCAGATGAAAGCTCATCTTCATCATCTCATTATTGAGCACATTTGCATGGGGGGAGAAGAGTGCAAGAAAATTGCGACACGTCAGTCTTGAAACTTGCAATCCAAATCGATCTCAATTTACAAGATATCTTAGCTCTCATCAATTCTTAAACATCACTCTCTTCTATCATGTGTTACGCCTTTTGAAAATATATGGATATAGGCTTACATAAATCACTGACAGAGCCACTAGCTACATCAAATTTAAATGAACGAACTATAAGAACCGCTATCCCTCTTCGTTCTCTCAGACATTTAAAGGAATCATAAGAGAAGTCGAGTGCATCTTGTAAATTTCCGAGAAGGTTTTGATTGAAGAAAGGCTAACCTTAGGGAATTTCTTGTGTTGAAGGTCTTTACAATTTCCGCCGCCTCTAGACAGACGTGAATCTCCAGACCAAAGATCCAAATTATGTAAAATTGTTTGCCAAATTTGCCATCATTCTCCAGCACTACTCTTACTTTTTACCTTCTTAATTTCATCTCTTGATATCTTAATCCACATATATCCCTTCACACCAAACACTCACCCTCAACCCTCAACATACTTCCCCGCAGCCTCCCCATACTGCCCCCCAAACGCCCCATCCCACTTCCTCACA
>Ga0247778_1000525_pt1 | contig 45034 bp, 44 predicted proteins | sample UWRJL049202B5_FD_179939 | JGI IMG/M metagenome (GOLD analysis project Ga0247778, IMG submission 179939) | Plant litter microbial communities from Arlington Agricultural Research Station in Wisconsin, United States - UWRJ-L049-202B-5 | ecosystem: Environmental > Terrestrial > Plant litter >...
AAATCTCCAATATAAATCTTCACCAAATTTCTATTCCCCGATTCCCCCACTCTACTCTCCATCCCCTCCATCTTGATCGTAATATTAACCACATGATCCCGATCCCCCGGCACATACAACTCAATCACATTCTCATTTCCCGAGCGGGTCACATTGCTCCCCTTCGAATTCGCTCCAATATCCAAATTAATCGTTTCCCTCTTCCTTTTCTTCTCCTCCTCTTGATCCTGTTCCCCTTCTCCGTCATCCTCACTTCCACTTTTCTCCTGCCCATCCTCCCCAGGGCTGATACTCGACCCACGATTCTTCGTATTCCACCCACCCGTATTACTCCCCGTCGAATTCATCATATTCTTATCACCAAACGAGTCGAAATCCGCCGTGTGATTCGAGTGGTCACCCATAGCTATATTTGCGTTTTTGGCGTTATTTACGACTTCGAACTTTGCGCCGTTTGCAGCATGAGAGATGTTGCTGTCGTTAATTTGGGCGTGGATGGAAATTGTTTTACTATCGCGGGGATTGAGGGGGTGGGGAAAGATGTTTTGAGAATTTTGTGGGTGAGTGGAGGTGGTGAAGGTTATAGGGGAGTGAGTTGGGTCTGTGATGTCGGAGAGGATGATTTCGTTGGTGTCCCAGTTGTAGGATGCGACTTTGTAATCGTGGTCGTTGTGTAAGCCGTGGCAGTTGATGTTGTGTATGACGGAAGTTATGTCTTGGAAGTCTATCTCGCATTCGAAGGAGGGACATTCATTGCTACCAGCACATGACGAGGGGGGAGGTGAGAGCTCGAAAGTCCTGGAGTCCTGGCATTTTCCCGAGGCTCCGAAAGGCCAGAATCCTAGCACTGATGATGATAATCCTTGCGAAAGAAGGATTGACAGAAGAGGAGACCCCATCTTGTCTGTGCCGGCCTTGCTGCCAAGGACGCTGAAGTAGACAGATCGACGACGTGGTTGTTTGGTGAAACTGACGCTAAATCCAATCAACGAGTCATCGCCGTCATCTTCAAGCTCCATCTCCACTTCCATTGGTTTATGGGCCAAAAGGAATGAGTTGACGTTCATATCGTGGTTCGGGACGAATAGCGTAGCCGAAGTCCCAATCTCGGACCGAGCAGAAGCCCACACATTCTACGTCTTTCGAAATCCCATGCTAGAATTTTACAGCCGTTTCCAGCCCGAGAAACGGCCCGCTCACAATGTCGTTGCAATCCGTCTGTCGTAATTTCTGGACGTCAACAAACGGCTGTTTCAGATTTTTGGGAATTACCAACGGCGTAGGATTGGGTTATGTATGACACACACATTATTGCTTTACTGTCGAATGACGATATCAGTGCACAAATAACGGGGATGCCACGAGCTCCATATCCTTCAAGCATGATTTATCTGCTCGAAGCGTACAGGTGACAAGAATGACACTTGCAACAAAGATAATTGCTCGCCATATCCTTGTACCGCTATACTGGTAAGTGGTCCGGAATCAATGAAAGTCTAGATGCTCCCCCGAATCGTGGTGGATGCCAGACAACAGTAAAAAGTTCTGGATCGCGGGCTTCGGCCCAGGAACTTGATCCTGGCGTCTAGTGAGCATGTAAACGACATTGGGTTGGATATCCGATCTAGGCCGCCCGTCAGCACAGGAGAGTCACAAGGGATGGGCGAGAATGGGGCCGGAAATGGTGAGAATGCGAATGATGTAAGAAGAGGATGATCTGGTTCCTTCTTGTAGAGCTATGGCCACTCCTCTCCTGGTATACTAGGACTACACGCTACTTGGCGCCCTTGTAGGTACCCGAGAGTAGTAGTCCAAGTTTTGATACTTGTGGACCCTAAATGCAGATGAGTGTATGACGGTATCCAAAACTGCAGCAGCTAGTACGAGATGGGCCTTCCAAGGCATCTTAAAGTGTCATGGTCTCGCGCTACAAGGATTTGACAGCGGGAGAGATGTGCAGCAAAGCTGTGAAGGCAGATATTGGGCATGGTGCGCACATTAGGTGTGATACGCTAGACTTGTGTGACAGGGATAATAGGATGTGCAACAAAAATTTGAAAAGTAAAGAAAGGGTATAGTGAGCAAGGTGTTTTACCTCGGCATGTGAATGTCGATGTGCAACAAATACATGAGAAGGACTGGCCCTAAGAAATCATGGTGCGCTACAAATTCGCCAGGGATGCGAGATGTGCAACATAATCTTCAGAAATGGAAGAATAGGAATAGTTCTCCAGACTTGTGTCGCACACTAAAAGTTCGACAGTTGTAGAGACTTTTAGTGCTAGATGGTGGAAGAGATATGCAACAAACACTTCGAATGTAGAGGAACAAGAATAGTTCCCTTCTTAGGTAGAACTGATACGGTACACTACACGATTGACAGGTGCGAGATATGCAACGAAATCTTGATGGAGAAAGACCATCAAGACGCCAGAGGAAGCTACAAAAAGTGACAGGGGTGTGGGATGTGCAACAAAATCTTCAGAGAGAAGAAACAGGAATAGCCCCTAATATTGTGTGGTACGCTACGAGTTTGACAGGTGAGAGATATGCAACGAAAATTACAGAACTTTGGAGACGAACGACCGTCAGAACGCCAGCGTAAACTACAAAAGTGACAGGGATGCAGGATGTGCAACAAAATCTTCAGAGGTGAACAGGAATAGTGCTCTAGACTTGCGGCACGCTCCGAGTTCGAGAGGTGACAGATACGCGGCAAAATCTTCAGTAGTGGAGGAATAGTTCTCTGTGGTACTAGTATGCTACAATTGACAGGGATGTAGGATGTGCAACAAAACGGTTCAAACATTGGAAATAGGTAAGGTTCCTAGGAATCGTTGGTACGCTACAAATTTTGACAGGTGTGAGATGTGCAACCAAAGCTTCGACAGTCGAGAATAGGTTTGGCCTCGGAGTCCAGTCTAGAGGAACAAGGGATGATGAGGTAGACGCCTTGTCCCGCGTCATCGGCCCCTAAATTCGGACCCGAGGTGTGTGCGAAGTACTCCATCTACGCCGTCACAGCTCTAGAGCCTAAGGAATTTTCGAAGACTAGGAGAACACAAGGTCGGTTTGGCCAATGTTGCAAATCGCAAGAAAGTCGAGACCGGTCTGCTGAAACATGAATAGCTGCGAGGTCTAGGCCGGGACACGCTCCTGGAATCAGGGGAGAGAGGGCCCATAGTTCTTCTCATCCGGTGCTTCGATGTGGCAGCGATGAGTGGCAGGTATAGCGTCATCGGTATAGGAATACCCTTGGCAGTTTCGACTACAGACTATCTCCAGGAACTGCACGGCACTCAAACTCTCAGATGTACCTAGAAGCGAGACCCGTGCTCATGGCCCGTCACTCATCCTTCGTGAGGTGCGGCGTTCTGAGCTGAGATGCCCTGGAGGCCAGGTATGACCTCGTCAGAACAACATCCTAGCGCCTGGAAATGGTAATGCACACCGGGAATAAGGCATCCCTGCTTCGATGTGCAACAAAAGTATTCGATAGTGCCGATTTGGCCATTTCGTTCAAAGCGCCAGCCCAGTAACGACAGGAGTAGTGCTCTATAGTGTGCCGTAGCAAGTGGAAATGACCTCGCCAGCCGTCCAAGAAGTATCAGCTAGTCATAGTTGCGCTTGCCATCTGGCGAGGCCAGACCTCGATACGATGTGCAAAATTTCTCAACAGTAACTCTTTCGTCATGTGTTTCGGCGCCGACGAGGTTAGTGGCGAGAACTAGGCCTGGTCATGGCCAAGGAGGAAGCTCCGTCGAGCTTGCCTTCACTTGGGCCCCACGAATTTATACTTCGACGGCAGGGTAGGGTAACAAAATGACAGCATTCCTTCACAGAAGCGAGCTCCGATGCTAGTCGACGTCCAAAAAATTATTTAGGACTCCTTGTTTGGGCATGATCCAATTCCTAGACCCAGGCGGAGGGTAGATAGTCATTCAACCTTGAAATCCGCGGATGTCAAAACCATCGCATTTGCCTCGTTTGGGATTGGCAACCAAGGTAAGCACACTCTAATCTCAATTTACTGACAGCCTTGAACGCATTCTCGTTCCACGCTGGCGGGTTTTGACGGTTGCGATATGCAACAGAAATGGCATTGAGGTATGTATGAGGTAAGTGTCAGTACCTTGAGACAAAGGTCATGCGAAGGGCTTGACCTCTCTAGGAGAAGTTTCTCTTTTCGACGACCTTTGATGGCTGCGACACGGAATGAGATGTCAAATGCACGGTTCGAGAAGGCAAATGTCGACGACTTGAAGTGAATGCAACAATTGTCATTGGCGGTATTGCGTCGACCAGAGTACAACAAACCCATGCGCCAAGCAAAAAAGAATATGGTATAGGTACAAGTACTGTAACGGCTGACTGCAGCGAGTGCCCACTCCCTCCAAACATGACACAGTCAGAATGGAAACGGACGATGACCCCAAAAACGAGGCTACATATCAAAGAGTGCCAGTCTCAGCAACTAGCAATCTGGCAGGGGTTCTGCGATGTGCAACGAACTCGACATGCTGAGGATATTCATTGCCCTGACCAGGAAGTTCTTCCCGCAGTGAACCCCAGTTCTACCTAGGTAACCCTGGGAGGTCAAGGGCTCGGAAAAACTGACACCACCTGCCCTTGCTTTTCTGCATTTTGCAGTACTTTATTGAATATTCTCCATTCACAATTGCTCGCTCAACCAGTCAGGTCTGCGGCTGGATTCTGGGGCTTGTCCCGTGTTCCCGACGGCGAGTGTCCCGATGCAAGCGCTCCCGCAGCAACCCATGAACTCGTCAAGACAACCATGAATTAGGACTGGTATCCACAGCAGTTGACAAAGCAAACCTTCGTGGCCAGGGTAAGGCGATTTGCAACAAAAATATCAATTCGCTGGGCAAAGTCTGGAATCAGGGTCTCCTTGCGTCCCACTTGGAGCCAGGCGGGGCGACTTCTGGCCTCAACCATGGGTTTTTAACAGGCCTAAAATTCAACAAGGGTTGATCGAAGTGCAACAAAAACATCAAAGCTGGAGTACAACTGGAAAATCATGGCTCTTTGTAAGGCAAACTTCAACCTTCAAGGCTGTCGACAAGCGGAAAACATGGTCCCCGTGAAACGTTACCAGCTTGTCTTTGCAATGCGCCATGGCTATCGAGCCATGGTCTTCAAAGCAGCAAACTTCTCGGACTGGATAGCATGACTTGCTGGCATCGAGATGACCAAGGCTTTTTCTGGATTGCAGAATGTTCCCGGTCTGTGGAACAGTTGCTCGGACGCGGCTGGGGTGCTGGTCCCTGGAGGGAAAAAGCCACGGTGAGCGGTGTATGAGCACGACTGGGCCAGGGGCGGCTTGATATAAGGACCGAGTGGCAGTTCGCCGACCTGAACATCCGATGCTTGTTACAAAATCTGCAATCGTGTCCGGATTTGGCTGAGTTGGTGAACGTGGACGTTGGAAGCCAAGATGAAACACTTGGGAGGCAAATTTCGGTTGTTTTCGGATCGGGTTTAAAGAGGTTTTCGCGACCCGAGCATTCTGCCCAAGTTTGTGATGTTGAAGTCAACACCCAAGAAACGGATAAAAATCGACGCTACTCAAAAGGTTGATGCTGTGAATGAAGAAAAAAGAGAGAAAAATGAAGTAATGGTCAGACGCGAGACGCGTTGACGTTGACGGCGGGGACGCCGTCTGCTCCGGAAATAAACACACCTATCTTTATCTTACCTCCTCAAAATTCCCTCCAGCGATTTATCAATCTATTCATGATTTATTAGTCTCCAATCTCAGATACCTCTGCTGAAGGAGAACATCATTTAATTGAGCCTATCCAACCGTTGATGATATTTATTTGAATTTTCTCGTTCATACATCGCGGTTATACCCGTTGTTACTACGTTAGTACCAAAGGAGGATGTCATGAGTTATCAACATCATGGGTGGACCATCTAGCGAGTTGAGATTGTCCGACGGGTGAAGGTGGCTCTCTTATTATCTTAACCTGGTTGTAATTCCAATTGTGATCGTGCTCGCTCATGGTATCATCCTATTAAAACTGAGCCGCCAGCAGAACAGCCAAAAAAAACAAGCATCCTCGCGTTATCGTCGATCAAACCATATACATTAAAAGTCGACTGGAGAATCTTACTGGATTTATGCAGCAAAAGAGCGAAGACCGAGGACTACCATGCATTTATTGTTCCCGGTCTTGAGGAGAACCCTTCCACCAGTTCCAGTCCATGACAAGCCGCAACGGTCCAGGCAAAAGATCTTGCTGCAACAAAGCCAGTTAAATGGCCATTCCCCAGAAGAACTGAGATTCGGATCTTTTCTTGCCCCTTGAAATGTTGCCGAAACCCTTTTTTCTCCAATTGGAATTTGTCCGGCTATTGTTGTCTTTTCTCACCCCCAGGACTCGAAAAAGCGACCAACTAGCTATTTGGTTGGGAACTTCATGAACATGATCTTCTCAATAGGTATCTTACTGAACAGAAGCAACCAGTTTGAAGTCGCTCGGTACAACCATCAAGCTCTAGAATGGATTACTGTTGCTCAATAGCTATCTCACGTATCTGCTCACGCCGATCGTCTTTTTGCAAATCCTAGACAAATCACTTTCGGCTCAAAGCATTCCATACTAATACATCGTCATGCAGCAAGTCCAGAAATACAGTATGTCCAAAATCTCGCTTCCTCCATCTAAGCAACCCATCTCTTCCCCGTCCACGGCCCCTGCACATCACACCTAATATTACTATTGTACAACAAACTGCCCGCAACATTCGCGCAATTGGTAGCTTTCACTGCATCCGAATCAAAATAGCAAGTGCCAATCTGATTTGTGTAGTCCGGGTTCGTGGTAATATCATATAAAACCGCATAGATGCCGTCGTAGTCATCATCGAAGCCCCCGTTTTGGCCACACATTTTGTTAGTGGCGCCAATACCGACGTTGGAAAGGGCGACCTTGTCGCCGTTTCTCACATTTGGGAAGGTATTCTGTGGTGTGATTTGTTAAATGTCTTACTCAGGAAAGGGGGATCGAGTCGCAAAGAAACGAAGGGTGGAAAAGGAGGAGATATAGGCACGACTCACGGTGACATTACACCAATTTGTCTCGGGACCATTGGCGGCAGGGTACACGCTTCCAACTCCAATGTGATCGCAAAAGTTTGACAAGTCGCTTGTCGCCCAGGTGCCGCCTTCAGTGCAGTCTGAAGACGAGCCTCCTTTTCCACCGACACCGCATTCTTGTTCGCCGGAGATTTGGCCGATCCAGAATGAGGAGAGGACGGGTGTTGCTTGGGAGAGTACTTTGGTGGCGAAGAGAGCTGTGGTGAGGAGGATGGTGGAGTGCATTTTGAAGGGTGGTATGTTCTTTATGGGTGGATGAAAAGGTGTTGGGATAGTTGAGCAAGTATATAATGGTCCGCTTTGTTGTGTTTAGAAAAGGTGTAGATGACCTGATCTCTTGTTGAACGGAAAGCACGACTCTTTTATACTGATAATTTCAATGGTAGCATTACTATAGAAAATCCTATTAAGTAGAACGACTACCCTCTTACGAAAGGTTCAAAGAAAGACGGAAACAACTCAATCCTGTACACTCATTCCTGTACGCTCTCCAAACTCCATTCGGACCCAACCTTTGAAACTGTTCCGCCCAATCGAAATCTCTTGCGTAACTCATCGAGAATGAAACTACTCAACTGATGCGGCTTTGAGTTAGTATATGAGGTCACTCGTATTCCAAAGGATTGAGGCGCATTTACATTGTGGGACTTTGCAGATCATGACTCTGGGGTACGGCCCGGCACAATGCGGCGTATTGAACAGACGGAAAAAAGTGATTGGTTGCATAATAAATCACTTTGAAGATCCAAGCCACATGAGCTTAATGTCATATGTGATCTTCCCCGCATTACTAGGTCTGGTAGTTGAGGGAGCAATGTTTCATCCCGGAGGAAACGGAATGACCTCACCAAGCCACCAGAGGATGGCTTCTTTTCTCAGACACGAAAGCGAGGCCTATTACTTTCACGTCAACCCCGGCATTTAGACAAATACTCAGCAAGATGCCAAATAGTCAAAAGATCTATTGAAACGTCTCATCTTAAAGCATATACACAAACCCCCCACCTCTCTCCCCCCTCCCCTCACCAATCTTCCCATAAGCAACCCTCCCATTCTTCCGCCCCAGATAGAACCTCAGCCCCATCGCTAGAAACGTAACCACCACCATAGCACCCGCACAAACGCCCATACCCCTCACATAATACGGCGCCTCCTCCTCCGGATACAGTCTTGTGCCCACAAGCGGGCCACACTGTCCAATAACCTGCAGTACCGCAAAGCCAGCACCTTGTTTACTTTCGCTCTCTTGGTTATTAATCGTCCAGGTTATAACAATAGTGATGACGCTGAAGAAGCCCACTGCGGCGGGGTACACGCACGCATAGCGAAACCAGTTTGACCAGCCGTAAACTCCCGAGATGCATATAAGAACATAGCCGAGAGCCGAAAGCAGGGCGTGGAAAATGATGAATGGAGAGCGTGAAGCGTGTTTGTCGGATAGATAGGCTGTGAGCAGCACGCAGAGAAAAGCGAGGAGATAGGGAGGTGCGGATAGAGCTTGGGAGACCCGGACGCTGTGGCCCATTTCGTGGATTATGGTGGGTAGGAAGACGGGGAGGGAGGAGAAGGCTAGATTGGTGAGGAAGAACATGCTTGCTGTTAGGTAGGTCTTTGGATCTAGAATCGTGGACAGCATCTCGCGGACATTCAGACCCTTGGGTTCTTTTGCGTGTGAGGGTTTGGACTTTCGGAGTCGCAGACGAGCGACTCGTTTTTCGCGTTTGGTGAGGTAGTGTGCTGTGGAGGGGGAGTCGGGGATTATGTGCCAGGCTATTACTGCGACAAGCACGCTGGGGAAGCCTTCGAGGAGGAAAAGAAGGCGCCAGGACGCAATGGGGCTGTGTTTCCCCAGGGCGATGATAGCCCATGCCAGTGTGCTCGCAAAAGACGTCGCGAGAGGGGCAGCTGAAATGAAGAACCCAGTCCGTAATGCCAGTTCTTCTCGTTTGAAGAAGAAGGATAAGTAGAATGGTATGCCTGTGAAGCCTGCCTCTCCTATTCCTAGGAGTATGCGGAGGACAATCAGGCCGGCGAAGGAGGTAGCTATGCTTTGGAGGGAGGCGACTAGGCCCCAGGAGAGGACGATGGCTGTTATGTAGATATGGGCGGGTATTATCTTCCAGAGGATGGACATCCATTCGAAGGAGATGTATGCGATGTAGAAGGCGGTTATAACCCATTCGTACCGATTTGAGTTCAGATTCAGATCTAAATCCAAGCCTGCAATTTTGGCATTTCCGATATCTATGAGAGAATTGTTAGCTAGTGCTGAAGTTGAGGAGAGCAAGGAAGATTTACTAGAACGATCGAGGAAAGAAAGCATGTACAGCAGCGCAACGAACAACACCAATTTCCTATCGAATTTCCGCACAACAGCGCGTTCCTCATCCGGAGTATACAATTGATAAGACTGCACAGTCGAAACACTGGCCCTTCTTCTCCGCCCCATATCCTCATATTCCTCTTCCCCCTCATCCTCATCATCTTCCCCGCCCTCCGCATCCCACACCTTCTCCGGATCGCTGTCGCGTCGCTGCAGCTTATAGCTCTCCCCCAACTCGCTCATCTCCATATCCGAGTCATCTGAATCCGGATCGGGCGTCAATCTCGCGTTCGAAAGGGAGCTAGAATCTGGGGAGATCTCTGGGGGTGGCATGTAGACGGTTGGTTTGGCAGAGCCGCGTTGAGGGGATCGCGACTCCATGGCTGCGGTTAGGGAGGTGGCAGAGGGCTTGCTTCAGTCATTGATGTGTTGAGAGAACATCCTAGGAGAAGGGCGCATCGTGGAGGATTCTGGTGATGTTGTCGCATTGAGGATGCATTTCCTGGATTCCTGGATTGCTGGTGTCGTCTGATGTAAGGGGTGCAGGAACGAATAGGGGCTACCCCACGTGCGGCTAGATTCCGGCTTGGCAATGCTTAATAGAAAAGGGGGCAGGGCTAGTAAAACAGGATTTGATATCGTAAAATGGGTGGATAGATGTATTAGTTGGTTGGCATGAACATATATTTTCAGCCATTTTTAAACAATGACGAGCTTTACGCTCTTCTATACACTATTTACACATCCTATGGCATATCCCAAATCTCATTCCATCGTCTGTAATCCCCCTCAATTGGGCCATCCAGCCGCCCAAACCTAGCAGGTTTCCCTGTATTCGCCTCTGGAAGACATATCCATTCCCGGATACTCCCTGGTATCTCCTCGCGGACATGACTTATACATATAAGGGCCTGGTCTTCCGTCAAGCCGCCGACTTTTACCAGCCCGACTTTCGAGATGCCTGATTCTTGAATCCCCAGTCGTCGAGTCCTCATACTGTGAGGACGACCACTACTTTTACCAGAGACGTACGAAAAGCTTTTTGTTTCGCCGTGGGCAAGAAACAACAAACATCTATCCCGAACTCCATCATCCATACCACTGAAAGCCTCGTCTAGAATCACCAAATCCGGTTGCTTAACAATAGCACGCAGGAACAACGCAACGCGTTGTGCAGAAAACGGTAAGCCTCCGAAGAGAAGTCCATCAGCCCAATCCGGTCTGATACCGGCATCGGCCACTATCTGCTTGGCCTCGGATACTCCTAGGCCAGAAGCTCTGTGAGTGTTCAGACGGCCCAGTTGACGATTTAACTCACGGCTTACGGTGGCACTTGGGTTGAGGTCTTGCTCAAACCACCTCAAACAAGCATCAATTCTGGCGTTTGCAGTCGAGTCCAGTTTTGGAACTCCCTTAAATGTCTCTGACCAAGCGTTCTCCAGCACTTGGCGGAGGGTAAGCGATCGAGGAATGTGGTTGTGAATCTCTGGGCTTGAGTGACCAATTTGAGCCTGGATGTCAAAGATTGAGATGCCGGGTTGGCCTTTCTCGGGCAATCGCGAGCGGCCGAAGAGCTTTATTGGAAGAGAATAAGTCTGGGGGTGGTCTGAGCATATCAGCGAAAGGATTGTTGTTTTACCAGACCCATTTGGTCCAAAGATACCCCATCTCTCCCCGCGTTTCACCGTCCACCATAGTCCATCTCGCAGGCTACCATCGACTTCTTGTTTCCAATTGCCAAGAACTTTCTTAGATCCGTAAGAAATCGAGGCCCCTTCCATCTCCACTAACGGATCGCCGAGCTCTGGTAGTTGGTGATCAACTAGTCCATAGCCATCTCGACTCAAAGTAGTCTCTTCTTTGTTGCGCAGCCGTGGAGAAAGTCCAAGACCGACTCTATAGAAGGATGAGAGTTCTTTCTGCGGATACTTGAGAAGTTGTGCTTTTGCGGCTTCATAGCGCTCAAGCTCCTTGGGTGGAAGCTTTCCTATGTCAAATTGATCATCAGGCATGGACACCCATGGGTTCCTAGGATACCTCGAAGTTCTCTGACTTGGAGGAGGAAGAGAGTCAACAATCCCACTTTCAGTGAGAGCGCGGCCCACTTCATGCATAGAGAACAGGGGCATATGAATATCTGGCTCGACTTCACCGTCCTTAACAGCTGCCACATAGCTGTTCAAGTCTTGCAAGACCTCCGACTTGGGTCCGTAAAATGCAATTTGACAGTCCCCCTTCAGATAGATCAGATGCGTGATCCACTCGGGGATTGGATCCTGTGGCCTCAGAGACAATAACAGCCTAGGAGAATTCGCTTCCGCAAGGCCTTGTAACATGGGACTTAAACTCAACAGTGTGGGTGGGTCCAGGCCCATAAAGGGTTCGTCTAGTAACAAGACTTCCGGCTTTCCCAACAATGCTCTAGCTATTCTAGCGCGACGAGTTTGGCCGTTACTGAGGTTTGAAACTGGCATATCAATCAAATCTCCCAATCTCAGATCCTTGATAACGCGCTCCAAACTTTGTGCATCGATTTTCCTCCCCCCAATATCTTGAGATGGGTTCAACTCGGTGTTTCCTTGCAGGTAGTCCAGTACACTGAAATCGGTGTCTTCTCTCCTTGACTCATACCTAGCGCTGAGGTACGCACTCTGTGGTGCTTGTCCACCAAGCCCTTGTTCTCCATCGAAGCCAACCCGTTTTATAGCTCGCTCAGGATTCCGTAATTGGTGGTCTTTTAACTCAATTTCGTCGGATTCGAGGTATGGATATGACCGTGCTGTAGCTGGTATAGAAAGATGTTTCCCTCCAAGAATCTGCAAAAATGTAGTTTTCCCGGAAGAAGAAGGGCCTATAATCGACCAATGTTCTTTATTTGAAGCAAAAGACGGGAGTTCGAAATTGAGGTTCTCGAAGAGGGGCGGATTGGGAGTTGTTGCCACGAGAGTAGAGTTCGGGTGATGGCGGTAGAAAGTGCCATTGGAAATGCGTATTATCGGTGGTCGAGTATTTGACGTGCCATATTGTCGGCGGGAAATAGACCGTGGGAATATTCTCACAGTCGGTCTCCTCATTGCAGATTTTCGTATGCCATGAGACGAGGAGAATGTCAATAAATATCTCAGAGTTGGAGTTTCCCCGGACGCGGTGTCGGAGCCGCTAGCGCGCTTTCCAATTCCATCCACGTCCGCCATCGTGCCTGGAGCTCTTCATCAACAGCTCTCGCGATATCAAACACCTCCCCAACAACTTCTAGAGCTCGACAGATCTGCAAGTCGCGCAACTTCAAATACGATACCTCTCCAAACTCTATCAAGGCCGAAAATCTCAAATTGCCCATCATGGTAAGCTCCCAAACTTTACATACAAGCTCCAACGGCCTGGACTTAAGCACACCACTTCACTTCAATCTCCCCATCCAGAGCTGGCTGCTGCTGCCTCATAGCTCCATTCTTCCCAAATTGCCTCCAAAGGACTCACAGCTTCATTTGTTACATCTTCAGCCCAAGCTCTAGCAAGAGCCTCAAACAACCAGCCTCCCAGACTGCAGCTAACTCTATCACCAGGCAATGCGCATCGCACCCCCATCCACCCACTCAACCTCCCACTCCCACCTCTCCACCCGCACATCCGGCGCACCCTCCGCCCCGGGCCTGCACGACACTCTCCGCGCCGGCGTCGGACCAACCGTAAACACCACCTCCGTCCCCTCAACCGACAGCGCTCACCCCCTCGAATCGCGCCTCAAGAACTGGGAAGCCACGCAAGAAAGCCTGAAAATGGAAGGTCTGCGCCGTACCTTCGGCATCGCGGAGCCGATCCGTCGCGGTATGGAGTTGAAGATTGCGAGGGAGGGAGAATGGCGTCCTGCGGTGTTGGGGGGAAGTGCGAGGGGTGGCGTGCATGAGGATATTTTGAGTGGGAGGGATACGGAGATTTCGTGGGAGGATGTGTTTGTTGGGGATGAGACGAGGACGGTTCCGGGGTTGCACGAGGAGATTGAGAGGAAGGTTAGGATGCAGTAGATGGGTGTGAAAGGGAGGGGGGAGAGATTGTACGATCAATGATATTTGGTATGAGAGAGGGCGTTGAAGACAGACGGATATGTGCTATAGAGCTGTTCCTGCTTCGAAATGAGATATGTTTCTTGCAGAATCGCATTTGTGTCAAAAGAGGGCATGCGAAGATGGCAACGGCCGGTGACTTTATCGCATTCTATCCAAATCTTCCAAACAAAACGCTCCGTCTTTGCATGACTTCTCATCCATCGTCTGTACAGCACCCCAAATATATAACACTCCCTTCATGCCTGCCTAAGTATACACTAACCTCCCCACACTCGACCCGCATTTCCTCTCACATGCCAGGCCCACCGCTTCCGAATGCACCTGCTACGTTACGTGATCGATGTGCCCATTCATGACGACGAAATATCAAAGCTTCATATCAGATCCAGAACGCCTTTATTTCGTGCCAATGTCCAAGGAAAATAGGTATGCCAAAATTTGACCAGGTTATAGGATCACACATCTGCAGCCAGCGGTGCTCTCGTTGCCGTCTCTGTCACGGCCCATGCCTTTGCCTTTCGAGGCGTCTTCTTCGTCGACTATGTCTTGGGGACGAACGGTCATGTGTACTACATTTGCTTCTTTTTCGTTGAATCTGCATTCTGTTGTATCAAAGTTAGCATATATTCGCTGTATCCGTAGAATTCCAATGAAGTGGAAAATACGGGGGATATAACATACCCTTCAACGGCGTCTTATCATCCAATAACCTCCCAAAATAAATCAACCGTATACTGCTTGGACTACTGGGCTGAGCTTCCCATTCCTCCCTCCACTCCCTCAATATCAACTCCTTTAACGTGTACACACTAATACTATACGGATCTTTCCTCCCCGCCTCCGTCACACCAGGCACATTGACATTCCGCTTTGTCAAATACCGCTCATCGATCTTATACGGGTGTCTCGCACCCGTGGGCAACAGCAGCGTTATCACCAGCACCGGCCCACTAGCATCAACCACAGGCGCTTCATCCGTACTCGGGCCAATAGCCACGGAATCCAGCCTCGTAATCTGGGCCGGTGGCGGAGCCGCAGTTGTTGAGGATGAGGGCTCGGCAGCAGCAGCGTTACTTGAAGCAGATGGCATGCCCGAGAACGAGGTGTCTATGGGCGAGGACTCCGGAATCGAGACGTTGCCGAGCAGACCACCCTGCGAGCCAGCGCCGGCCGTGGTCGTCGTTGTCGTCCGCTTGTCGGCATTATCTAGGACGCTCATCTCGACTGCTGCACCTGCGCTGTCGGTGCTCGATTGCGGAGGCGGCGGCTGGGTCTGTGATGAAGGGTTCGTGGAGGTATGAGGAGGGCTCGACGTTGAGATTGGGGTTCCTCCTGCGCCCGTCGTCGATTGCGCTGCTGTGCTGTCTGCCATTGGTCGGATGTGTGCAGGATGTGGATTTGGGAAGTGGATGGGATGGGTAATGGGCTTGGGATCCGGATGGCACACGCCACCTTTGTTATTGATATGTCAGGAGCACCCGATACGATGCTGCGCCGGCTAACTGGGGGCAATTGATCCAGATGGAGGTGTGAGGCGGATTAGATTCGGATTTAGATAGAGATCAAGTGTCTAGATGTATGGATAGCCTAGACTCTAGATCTGGTCGTCTGGAGAAGCCCGGTCGGCGCCCCTGTTCCGTGGGGATTTGCCGTCGCCGCGTCTGGGCCGATCGAGGGCTGATGTCGATGGACTGGCTGCAGATAGATCTTCTGCCCGTAGAAGGGATTTTTGGGAATTTTGAAGCTATTCGTAACAATGCAGATGTGCCTGTCCGGCACAGATGGTGATGTTGTGGAGGACTGAAATCCGGGGATTCTTAGAAATGCCAAGAACGCCGGATTGAAACAGACAGTGGCTCAGCTCAGGCCTCTCGCTAGTTCCTAACGTCAACACGGAACCAAGTTTCTGGAGATCTGGAAATCTTTCAACATAAAAAGGAAGCTTGGGCGTGGCGACCAAGACAATGTTCAGCTCGTGTGGGTAATTTCAAGGCGCTACCGTTGGCTTTTTCTTGTCCTATGATGTACTTGTATTCCCGACTTCTCATCCCCGCATGTCGCGTTTTTAAGCACCATTGCGAGTGCAATATTTTACTAATTGAATGATTTGAGTGCAAAATTACGCTTGGTTCCTTTATTGCATTCGCTTTTGCGCTCAATATTACTTTTGGAGCGTGGATCGTGCTTCATTGATACCTCATTGCTTCCCAATACAGGGAGAGCAGGATATGCCAAGTGAATATCTACGCTATTCAAAGGTTGGGCTCTTGCTGCTATCAGTAGTAAAGTTTGCAGATCTGGGGAAAGTCGCGTGTCTTGATCCGCACATCTGGTCTAGTCTCGAGTGTGCTGTGCTGGATGAGGGGTAGCGGCAAGGTTGAAGATTGCTCGTAGCGATCTCATTTGAGGATGACAGCTCTAGTCCGGTTAATCTATTTAAACTTTCAAGCCAGTCTCTAAAACCTGAATATCTAATTTGATAGCGTACGTCTTGTCTTACAAAGTTCACCATTGATTCAAACAAAGAGGGCTCTGCTTTGGCCTCCGACCAGCTTCGCTTGCAGAGACCAAATTCAGCTAATCAACCATCACTTGAATTGTTTGCTAGCTACAAATATGAATTCCATCGTTAATTAACTGGTCACTTGGATTAGCTAGCTGAGAAAAGTAATTTCATCGTCACGTGTTTCCCATTCCAGCTGGTCTCTCTCTCCTGATCAGTCGAGCGAGGAAATAAGACAAAGTCAAAGTCCTCGACCGAATTCCTAATCCCATCAATGGTTTCCAAAAGACTAAGAAAACAAAAATGACATTGGACTTGCTCCAAAGCCAAGTGACGGCTAACAAGATTCCTTCTTCGTAGGTTCTTAATACCAACCGAAGTCTTGGTACCAATGACCTTGCTTGTGGTTTAGACCATGGCAAAGAAACTAAAGATCTACTCCGTTTTCGTCTTTATTAGTCTTCACAAGTATTTCAGCAGCTGCTGCCAACCTCCCTGCAACCATAGTTCAGAGCAAGACCTGGCGTGTAACACCCAGCCAAGCAGCATACTTGGTGCCCATCACCCCTACACTAATAACAAGTCTCAAAATTTCATGGTGATTAGGTATCTGCCATCCTAGCAGGGGCAATCATTAGCCTTGTCCTCATGATCCCCCTCGTCCGCCTCTTTGGCATAATGAGCCACTGACTTCGGTCCATGCTCATCGTCACAGTGACATCTGATGTAGATGATTCAAATTTCATTTCGTTCTCATTGAATTCCTTTGTACCAAGTCTCATCTTCCATCCTTCAATATTTTCCCTGAAAGATCTAGCTCGTTCAATCCATAAACAAATTTGAGAACTCACTATTACTGACTCTCCCCCTCTCCAATGATCCGTCCTCTCCTAACCCCCTTCATCCTACAGCTCCTTCGCCGCCTCCAGCACCTTGTGGGGTCGTTTGGGTTTGGGTGTCTGGTTATCCTGATATTTATGGGGCCTTAGCTGAAGAGGTATGATTTGTAGTCTAGTGAGCTGGATGAGGAGGTGGACGACTTGATCAAAGAAATCCGAAAGATTGATGTATAGTAGAAATCTCCACTTGCAACTTTGACTTATAAGCTATTTAATATCAGATTTCCACGAATCGAGTCTGACAAAATTATGGCAGTGATGTAGCGACCGTGAAGTAGATTGCTCTAAGAGCGAACAATGCAGCGGATAGTCTCAGGGAAGTGGTATGGTAGACAAGTGGAATTTGACCCTTCTATGAGTAATACAAAACGCTCACGTAAACTACATAACCTAAATATCAAACAGCCGCAAGCGACGGAACATCATACCCCTTAAACTTCCTCGCCGGAACCCCATTCTCAAACAACCAATCAAGCTCCTCAAACGTCCTATGCGCCGTCTCCGGCACCCTCAACCAAACCCAAAGACAACTCGCAAACGCCGTGCCCCCAAATATAAACCCGATCTTGCCACCCAAATCAGCGGCATCAGGATTTATCAGCAGTGGTACGACAATGTTCATCAGTATGCCAAAGGCACTTTGAACGACAATTCCGAGGCCCACGGTCCGGGAACGAAGACGTGCGGACGAGATTTCGGCGAATAAAGTCCAGCCCATGGGGCCTATGGTAAGGAGATACACGAATGCGAAGGCAATGATGCAAGCTACCTGCCCATAAACAGGGCCTGTGTTCGAAGCAGGCACGACATCAAGGATGCCAACGAGGAAAAGCAAGCCTGTAAGCACGGCTGTGCCGACGAGAGAAGTGGAGCGCCGACCAGTACGGTTGATGAGGAGCCATGAGCAGATTACGCCTACGAGGCCGAGAACTGAGACGCCGACTGAGAGCGTGAAGGATGAGGAGGCGGAGAGGCCAGCGAGTTGGAAGAAGTAGCTTGAGTAGCCGATTGTGAAGACGACACCTGTGAACTGGGCTACGGCGAAGATGCCCATTGCTACCTCTGTGCGCCGGGCATCTGAGCCTCGGAAGCAGTCGAGGTAGGTGGTAGAAGAGGCTTTTTGGTCTTCGTGGGTGATTGTCTTGCAGATTTCTGAAAGTATTGTTGCGGGGGTAGAGTAGCCAAGTCGAGACAGGGTTGCGAGGGCTTCGTTGGATTTTGAGACACGTGCCAGGTACCATGGTGATTCAGGGCAGAATGGGAGACCCATGAGGAGAATGGCGGGGAGTATGAATTGTAAGGCAAAAGGAATCTTGTATGCTTGAGCTGAATTGGACGTGCCGGTAGCTTTGACAATTAGGTTTGCTGCTAGTTGGCCGATACCGATGAAGAGTTGGACGCCAGAGGTTGTCAATCCTCGAAGTTCGACAGGGCATACTTCAGCTGAATATGAAGATGTAATTGTAAGAAACGCTCCCAGTGAGAGACCATTGATAAGCTGCTTTGATTAGCGGACGCTTCAAGCAAGTCCAATGGAGTGATTTACCTTGCCTGCCATCAAGAGACTTGATGACCCCGCAAAGACTTGCATAAAAACAGCTGCAATACTGACTATGCACGCAATCGCCAATGTCCATCTCCTCCCATATTTATCTGCAAGAAATCCACATCCAATAGCGCCAAAGAATCCGCCGATGGATGCAGCAGTATTGAAAGCAATCTGCCAGGGGGCACTAATGATGTATTTGCCTTCGAAGAGGTATCCGAAATCTCTCTGGAAGGCGGGAACTGATATGACGCCGTTTGAAAGCTGTTGACGAGTCAGGATAAGATGGTCAGCTCAAATGATGCTACTGACGAGAACGTCCATTCCCCAATTAACACCAGCGAGTCCAATGAAGGCAGACCATAGAACGGCACCTCTGTATTTGACCAACGTCTGCCATGTTGATGCTTCAACTGATTTTACCGAAGCAGCCTCACTACGAAGACCGGATCCTGAGTGCATAGTTTCCTTGGAATCAGTCCTCTCGGGTTCCTGTCTGGATGCCGCCATTTTGTTGTATCGAATATGGAGTCTGCCATTCTCAAAATTATCTTGGGGGGGACGTCTTATATTCGAATATTCTTGGTGAGACTGTCTGATTCATGCCCCGCTTGTAATTTCGAACGGAACCTGGGGTCGAGGATAGACACTGTCGATGATTGAGAAAGGGGGCTTGTCAGCAGGGAGCCAAGGACCTGCCAGGTGGGACTGACTCGTCCTCGCCACTTGACTGGACGAAATCCCCTCGTGGCCTGACGCGATCTCATATGCATGCCCCTGCGTAGCCGTTGCTGTCAAGGAGTGCCGGGAAAAGCTTGAGCTTAAACAGGGGCAATACGAGGCTAGAAGGAGATGGCGCGTGTCGGCGTTGTTCTAGAAAAACGCAAAAGAGTGGAGAAAATGTAACAGACGAAAATAAACCTTGAAACGTCAAATGAGGAAGGAAACAACATCATGAAATGTATGTTTGCTGCATATTCTCGTGGAAACTGAAACTTTGGTCAGAATTTAGACGCGTCTCTCCTTCCGCACATAACAATTTCTTCATTCGCCTCGAGTCAGATCAGGCCGTTGTTGACCATATCCCAACCAAAAAGATTCCCCTCGACTTGTATCAGGGTCTGAGCAACCGCCGCAAACATTGCCTGTTCATTCAGCCCAACCGATCCCAGGAGAATTGTAATCGGTGTCAGATCTTGCAGCCCGGCACGCCAAACGGACTCGAGGACATAGAACATGTAGCTCATGCTCGGCTCGACAGCGTTCAGGTAGGGAATGAACGCCCCCGCTGTGTCTAAGAACTCGCCGAATAGTTGATCGCTGTAGTCAAAGCCTCGATCCGGGCGTATGACATTACTTATGGCATCGATAATGTTCACGGCCTTCTCTGCGAGATCCTGCGCCAGGACGACGTTGCCAAGCTGACAAGCATCGCTAAGTTCCTGCAAAAGCCGTGCCATCGGATTTCCCGCAACATCAGGACGATACATAGGGCCGTACGCTCCGTAGTCTTGCACGCGAGTAAACACCCAGTCCAGAGCTACTGTGTGCAGTGGCCCGTCACCGGCTCGTTGGAATGCTGGTCTGAAATGTTCAAATGGCATCGCGACTCGGTTGCCGGACTCCCTCAAGTTATGGTAGAACTTTGGGAGGTGTTCGCGAAGGAGTCGATGGGGGAATTGACCGACAGCGGTTGGAAGATTAACGATGAGGGGGACATTAACACCCCGCCGTTGCTTTACTAATTGTCGTTGTCCACCCCGTCGTCCCGCAAGCACCATGGCCGTGGACATTGGAGATTTCTGAAAGCTAAAGGGGCTTGGGTGACGAGTTGTATTGACTGGGAATATTTTGAAATACTTTAAGGAGCACGTGCAGTACACAAAGAGTTACTAAATGTCGTGGTTTAAACAACAGCACCCGGATGAATCGTGAGGGTCTTATACAAACGTTTATATATTGCAATAGGGGCACACAATGAGCTGGATCGGATGACAAATCCAGCCGGTAAGAGTCAGCCCCAAATGACACGAAGAAGCTGACTGAAAAACTGGGGGGCGCAGGGCGAATATATCAATCAAGTGCCCCAGTCCAATGGTCGATGTGAAACCATCCCTCGAGCTCTGCGGCTACCCGTCAAACTCGTTTGTGAACGAACAGCGGCGCAAATCGATCCAGAAAAAACGGCGGTATCGGAAAGAACAGGAGCTGGGAACGATCGTGTACCAATGAGAGACTCGACAGGAGTTTCCTCCTTCGAGTTTTGCTGTACCGGAGCTCTGTTCCGCACGAGAGCTGCTGCTGCCAGCCGCACAACGTAAAGGCGGGTTTGATTGCCGGGAATGATGTGGCTCTGCCCGGCACTTGACCGTATTCTCGAGGCACAGTTGCCCCATATGAGTGATAGAAGGCAGCAAAGCTGCTTAGCCTTGACCGTTTGATCTGCCTGACAGTTGTGGGTGTTCATTCCGCGGTCATGTATACCAAAACAGTTCCACAAACAGATTCGCCAAGGCGCGAGTCATTGAGAAAAAGACAGCAAACAATGCAACCTTCCAAGTTTGGAGGTCAGCTGGAGTTCGAACACACGTTCTAGAATCCTGAGCAATGATTTGAGATTGTAAACTCCGTGAGGAAAGAGCGGTCGAGGTCGAAGTCGTGAAGCTTCGCTGATGAATGGAAAGTTCTGTTGTCCACTTGGAGAGTTTCTGTTACTTTGAAGAGAGGAATAGAATGGTCACTTTCACATGATGCGGATGAGTTCTCTTGAGTGGCATTTATGGGTGGCTAGCTACGTAAGTACACATGCCTCCCGATTTCCCACTTCAAATCAAATCCTTAACTCCGTTTACACACATTGCTGACCAAGGAGAAAGCTCAATATGTGCAATGAGCAGATAATATGAGCACTAGAGTATCCACGGCTGTTTCTGCTTAAATGAAAGATCAAAGAGAGATCAACAGCGTTTGAAACGACTCAGCAGACATAACAGATACCTCGAAAGCGATAGGAAGTTCTCCACGCTTGAGACTAGTCTCTGTATACCAAGAGCTCATCAAAGTGGCGCCATTGCTTTTCCCAAAGTATCCTAAACGTCGAGCATGTCGGCGTCAAGGCCATTGTCAGCGGCATCCGTCTGAAGCTGCTCTTGAAGTTCAGCTTCAGCTGCGGCATCAGCTTGAACAGTCTCGGTGTCATTAGCGTGCTCAGCGGTTGGTGAGGTCTTTGGTGCCGAGTCGAGGATAGAAGCCGGAGTTGGTACGATATAGTATCCATCGGCATCAATTCTTCCATTCTCCTGCAGCCACTTGAGCTTGTGCTCAATGGCCTCAACGCCCACATCGATGCCCGCCTTCTTCATACCCTTTTCAATGCGCTTGTATTTTGATTTCTCGTCGTCGGCCACAACCTTCAGCATGGTCCGAATCTAGAGAAAAGGTTAGAGCACATCCGGAGGTCACGAAAGCGAATCAAATGGGAGCTTACATCGTCGTCGCTCAACTTGACTGCAACCGCCCTCAACTTGGGCCATCTCCTCGCAATATACTCCGCTGCGGGGCGTCGTCCGGTCTCCTCCTCCCAGGCGGCGTTGATTTGAGCCGCAGTCTTTCCTTCCTTCTTCATATCGACAATAAGCTTGTCCTCGTTCGCCAGTTCCTCATAATTCTAGAGAAAACATCAGCATTCGATACGCGAAACAATCCGAGAAGACGTACTGCACCGATCTCAACTACAATCCAGCTCCGCTTGGTTTTAGGAGTTCCCTCGACGGCTTCTGCTGCCTTACGCTTATAGCCAGCCTTTGTAAGAGGAGTACCTTGGCCTTCCCCAGCTGCCTCATCATCACCGGCGTCAACTGTCTCCTTGGACTTGGGTGTGGCCTTCGCCTTAGGAACAGACTTCGCCTTAGGGGTTGACTTCTTCGTGGGGGTCTTGACGGGAGCTCCATCGCCTTCCTTATCGCCAACTTCAGCTGCGTTCTTCTCCTTCTTCTTGTATTGTCTCTTCGCAGCCGGGGTGGGGGTGGGAGCTGGATCGATTTCAGAAGCTACGACGGCCGCATTGTCTTTCTTCTTTGGAGGGCCACGCTTCTTGGTAGACTTAGGACCAGCAGTAGCACTTGGAGATGCAGGCTCATCCTTGGTGCTTGCATCGTCGCCTGGATTCTTCGCCTTTGCCGCCTTCTTGGCCGGGCCCTTCTTCGGAGTCTTCTTCGTGGCCTTCTTATCGGTTACTGGCTGCTCCACCTGACCAGCGGCGGCATTCTTAATATCCTAATGAGTTGCTGATTAGTATCCTACTGTCTTATTATGAGGCTCAAGGTTGGGAAGGAGAAGTTCGTGGAAGAACAGAGGTGAATCTGGCGGATGCCAGCATCCAAGATCAAAGCCTCGTTCAAAGGGTCGGACACACAGGGAGCAATGGCTGTTAGGGAAGATAGATGCTCTTTGAATAGAAATAAGATTTCCTGAACTTACCTTTGCGAGATCACCGTTGACAAGATCGTTGAGAACGACGTTGTCACCAGCGGAGTCGCTCAAATCTGCCGGGGGGTTGAGGGCGTTAAAAGACATAGCAATGGCAGCTAGAGCAAGTGTATGTGTTTACGATCGGTATGCAAGGTATGATATGGGTTGCGCGAGGCAAGAAGACGTGTTGGGGAAGATGTTTGTGGTGGATGCGGCTGAAGTGGGAGGATGTTGTGGGAGGTTAGGAAGGAAAGTGCGAAATGTTAGCAAAGAGGGGAGAGCCCTCGCTTATACCCAACAGCTAGCAAGATTCTCCCCTTCCAACCTCTTACTGCCTTCCTCGAGAGAGTCCTTGATGGTCCTAGACCGGTGGGAGAAATTACGTGTTCATCGCAGCACTTACGGGCTGTCCTGCAACCTTCGTCACTTGCTCTCCAAACCCTTCCACAGCTACTCGATTGCATCTCTTTGCCGCTAATATCTCAGGCGTCTACGAATGTTTTATGTTCTTCAGTGGCATGCCTGGCTAGTTGCGCCAAATTCTGCCTGACCCAGGAGCGCACACTTCATCCTTTGGATAGCTTCTACGCGTCACAAGTTGTTACTAGGCCGACAGTACAGCAAAGGTACGTGCAGGATTGTTCGCTGTCTCTTTCAAAGCAGTAGCTAATAGCATTCATTGTGTAGCAAGCATATCGATTACAATGGCGGTAACAATGGCGTTGCTCACACAAGACAATCCTTCCACACTCCCCCAGTTCTACGCAGCTTGCATCTGACAGGCTACCGGACCCTAAGTTCAAGATACACGCGGCACTGGATAGCAAGTTCAGAGAATCTCAAGACACAATCACAAGCAAAAGCAGGGCAGAACGACAGGACAAAGGCTACAAGAAGCACGCAAGCCAGCAGAAAGAATAACGGGACGGGTCTTCACTCAGCACACAAAGACATTCACATCGCATCACAACGATTTGCAGACATAGAATCGATAACGGATATAACAAGGCATAACGTGGCAAGAGAATTGGAAACAAGAGTAAACATGTCAGGAAGGGTCAATATTTTGGTAGCGAAATCAAAGATCAAGTCGCAGAGCATGTAGGAGAATGCTGTTGTGGTCCAATCCCCTCGCTCCTACTTGAATCAGTAACTGTCTTTGCACAAAGAATCGCAGCTTCCGATTCAGCGTCAATGATCAGATAGATACGCATTCGCAGTCCCAAATCCCTCCCCCATTGCCCGGTCATCGAATGGTAGCCTCCAGCGTGTTTTTGGGTGTTCTGGAACTTAAAGTCTTTGATAATTAGTCGGCAATCACAAGCATGCACATGTGGCGGCTCTATTGAGAAGAATTGGATGCGCTGACAATGAATGCAAATTTATTGAGTCTGAAAGTTGACTTTTCTCTGCGCGATGTGAAGACAAATTTATACCCCTGAGCTAAACCCGATCGGGATCTCGCTTCGCCCATGAATTGACTAGAAAATGGCCGTGAAGTCCTTCGCATTATAACACTTTCCATGTCACATAATATATTAAAGATAATGCATAGATATCTCTTGCTGCCTATCGCTCCCTCTGAAGCTCCGCGAAATCCTGCTCCATCTTTTCTAGAACGCAAATGACATCTCTGTAAAACGCCAATCGAAGCTTTGAATTCCTCAAGTCGTATTCTCCCTCCCCGAAGTCGCAGTTGATGCATTTTCGAACGATTTTCTTGTAAGGTAGGCCATAGAGAGTTATCATTCTTGCCGCCAATCTATCAACAAGGTCAAATTTGGTTACGAAATCGTCATCCTCGTCTGGAAGATTTTCGTCTTTCAAGGCTTGCCAAGGCCTTTGATGCGCGAGCTCTATGAGAAGGATGCCAAAGGTAAAGGTGTAAGGATTCCGGATCATGGCTCTAGGCCTTGAAGTTACCGACTCAAACTCGGTGTCCTGATTGAGTTGGCTTGGAATGGGGACTTTCAAGTGTGGGTCTGCAAGTGGACGTCGTTTATTCGTTGATTTGTCTCCCATGTCCAAGAGTGCGAAGCAATGGTTGGTCCATTGCTCCTGTAATAATGGAGTTGCATGGAAGTGGAGCACTGCTGAGGCTATATGCTTAGCCAAGAAGAGGATCTCATGGGGCAGGTATGGGTGGTTATAATTTATTGGTGGCCAATTTGAAATGTGATCTGCAAGAGATGTGGGTGGCGGTTGTCGAAAGGATGCTGCGTCTAAGATGACTTGATGCCCAAGGTCTTTCACTGCTTTCGCAAGCTCAAAGTTCACCTCGTGCTCGGTTGGATGAGAGTGTTGTGCTCCAATTCTAGTCTGTTCTCCATTCCACTTATTTGAGGAGTACCGCGGCGAGGGAGATGCGGTACTGATTTCATGAGGGACATTCTCTTGTGGGGTATCATCGCTGAGTGATAATTCCATCATATGGTTTCGCAACGAAGAAGGACTTTGAGGAACTCTGTTTTCCGAATCGTTGATTTTGACCCGTTTCGTACCAGAAAATTCAGAGAAAGACTGCCGAGGTCGTTTTCCAAGATTTGGCAATTCACCAAGAGGCTTCTGTGGTGAGAAGGGCGAACTTTTGGAATCATCCTTAGATGCAGGCTGGAGCCTGAGATCAAATTTAACTTTACTGACCCCAGACACATCTCCATGCTGCATTTTGAGACGCAAATAGACAGCATATTCGTTATGGTCCGTGCAAGAAATCAGCAAGGAATTGTAAAGTGTATTTGCAGCGGTTTGAACTGATGTTATCTCTGGCAAGGTTGAGTTATTTGGAGCTGGAATAGAGTGATTCTCCACCTTGTTTGGCATGGATCCATTTCGACCTTGACTTGGAGTTCGAGTTTGCTCTAGAATCAGATGTAAAGTCTCGATATACTTTCTCAGTGTGGCTAGTCGTGCGCTGAGCGCCGGGCCAGTCACACTGAACACAGCTTTTGCTCTTCTGGACCTCCATCCTCGCTTTTCGATGTGTTCCTTCGCGGTCTATATTTGCAGATGATGAGTGGCAGGTGACAAAAAAGAGTAGGACAGGAGTGGAATACTCACAGAATCTGACACTGTAAGGGCATCCTGGAATTGTTGGCTTTTAGCATGGAGGTCGTCCAAGTCCTTCTTGATTCTCTCCATAAGCATTCCGCAGCAGGAGTATTGGCCGCCAAGATAGTTCATAAGTTTGCGTTCGAGGTCCGGATTTTCCAACCCTGTAACATTGCGTTCCATGATCAAGTCGAATTCAGCCGTGGTGGTAACTGAACCTATAAGCAACTCACAGTCCGTCTGGAAAATGCATTGATAGCAGTATAATTCTGCTTGAAATTTCTCGAGCTCGCTATCGTATTTTCTCCATCGTTTGAATTGTTGGTAGACAGTATGAGAATAGTCAGCGACTTCAATAAGAAGAGGAATCACTCCTAGGATCACTTCGGCACCGGACATCGTGGAAAATCTCGTTCACTATAAGAATCAAAAACAAACCACACTATGTGACTGTGGGATAAAAAATGGTGAGAGTCGCTGTAGCTTGGCGATTACTTGCTTTTATTCTTCCACAAAATGTCGGAGACCACCCCCTACACACTTTATAATCGACCATTTCTTGCCAAAATTCCGCCCAATATATCGAGAGGGTGTAACAGCATGTCAGAGGGCGCATTTATTTTTACGAGGTCGCAGAAGAAACAAATAGTGTCCGTGAATTAGTTTCAAGCTTATCAGTATCTGGATCTTTGGCTACCAACTGCTATCTATCCGGTCCCTCTTTATGGGCCAGTTTCAATTCAGCGCGCGGTTAGAGGGTAAGATTGACGACCGCGCCTTGTTGGTGGTTGTACAAGCCTCCTTGGAGGCGATGAGGGGGCCACTCCGGCGACCGCGCTGCCTCAGCCTTACCATGGATTATGCATCCATGAATGCTGCTCCTTAAATGAAGCAGACCAGACCATGCCTGAGTTTCGTCTTCTTTGTACATTTAAAACTTCTTGTCTTTTTGTTTATCATGAGTATTTTCCAGCCCAGCACACCATCCAAGAATCGGAGGGCTAAACATAATGTTCTTTCGAGGCCAAAATTGCTAGTTGGTACCAGCTTCGCAGTTCGTTTGTACCGCAAGTGTACTGACGTTCTTGCTTGCACAATCCACCTGGACATAATATCGGAGGTGAAATACAGCCTGAAGCAATCACTGGCTAGACTTGGCTCATGGGAACATGGAATCGAGTCCAGACACTTGGAGAATGTTTTAAGCGAGTCGCCTGATCTAGGATACGCAGTTGTTCATTTTTTGAAATTGCTAGCAAGTCTCCTCAGCAAAGGTTTGGCATTAAATTCCTGAGCTATTCAACATACTTATCATGGATAACCAGATGTTGTTCCGTTCTTAATTACGAAGTCTGCGAACTTAAGTGCGAGCAAGAAACTCTCATCGGACCTTGCCGATCTGGACAACATAGCTGAGGCTTACCTTCAAGTCCTTTGCAATGATGGGTCCCAAGATAGCGACAGTGATGGCGAAGACTACATGGAGGTGGACCTTGAGCCTGCTTCAATGCACAGACAACTCACATCAATGACTGCCAACAAGATCGAATTTTATGTATCACGTTTGATGGACCTTCTTCCGGCCATTGAAGCTGTACTTGAGGTTCAACACATTCAGCGTGAGGGCTCTACCAATAGTTCACTCAATAAACAGACGATGGAGAATAAAAGTGCTGATCCTTTGATGGTTGCAAAGAAAAGAAATCGAAGGGAAAAGATCCGGCATCTAAAGCTGAACTTCCAGCGGATGAGTAGCAACGAGAATCCAAGTAGCCAGATGGATTCAGCATCTCGGTAGGTTCACACTGACTGATAATCGTCCCTATGCTGACATCAATGCGTAGTCCCAAGCTTCTACCAGGGGCAAGCTTCCCCTGCGAAAGTTCTATGGACAAGCCCCTCGGAAACAGAAATACGGCACCGCGAAGCGGCCTAGAGTTTTCCTCACCTGTCCGGCCAGATACCCCGTTCTCCTTCGACCTTCCTCAATTCTTAAGCAACACTACGAGGATGATATCACGGAATCGTTCGGACTCGCACCTTCAAAGATGTAATGCGAACGAGCCTAGAAGTCCTAGATTAATGATCGCAAGTAGTCCGTGACAATGAAAATAGTAGATGGAAACTCTGGGGGATTTCCAAAGCTCATACCCGTTCCCATACTTTGCTTCCCATCCTCATCTCGTGACCTCCTTTTGAGTATCCTCGAGACCTCCTTCCTGCTCCCCTTGAATCGTGTTGTGCCTTATCCACTACTCGTCGGAATTCCATCCTTCCACGGCGTAGCTTCGCTCCCTGAACGTTCGCAACAAATGTATGTTTTCTTAGAATTCTCGCGTCTCCTTCTTCTCCTTGCAATCAACACCAGTCCCGGAAACATATTCAAAGGAGGCTGAGGATTGCCACAATTCAACAGCAAAAGTTCAGGGTCGTTTCATGTACTATATCATAGAGCTTCGTATACAAGCCCTCACTCGCCTAGGGAGAATGTTCCATTTCCAGTGGCAGATTCACTCGAGTAGAGAATGCATTCTTCGTCCATCCCGAGACACAACGTCTCATTTCCCGTGAGACATTATCATCATGAAGCCGATTTTTTTAAAATCACAGCAGCCTCATAGTTTCCGCCTGGGAGTGAGACATTTTAAGGATTTCCTCATTAATTTTTGTAACCATTGAAGGCGCACGCCCCAGACACAGTGAGGCATTATCCATTCCCGATTTTTTCAGTTCCACCGCGGCAGTAAATTGATGCAAATTTCGTGGCGTTTCAATTCACCGGCCCCCTTTTGTTAGAAGCACATCGATCTCATCAAAACCTAGCCGATTCAGCCGCCGAAATCGGGAGAGGTGAAAACGCAATGGAAGAATTTGCTGTTGATTTCGACAGGGTTGTTGAAGTTTGAGAAGCGCAGAGATTGAATATTTTAGTTCTAGGTATTGGATTTTGTTTTGGAATGGTGAGGAATGAAGTGAATGCAATTCATCTTACGTCTCTGAGAATACCAGTCAAGTGGCTTTCGTTTTCGTAAGAAGGCATGTCTGTGCGATATATGCTCTTGGCTCAAAACCCCAGGCAAAACTCCTCTGTCCTGTTTTTCTTGGGCTTGATGACAATTAATGTTGGAAGGCATTTTGCATTGAAGGCAAAAAGAAGAGATCCTGGGCAAGAACGAAAATGTCACGGGCCCTTCCCCCCTCCCCTTGTTCCTTCCCTGTTGGCCGATCACAGCCCATTCCTTCCTATAAGGTTTCAATTTCACAGCCAATTTGTACCTTGAATTTTGGAGTAGGAGCTCTTGTTTTCAGTAAGGAATCGAACAATAGATGCCCTCGTTCGGATTTTGTGAACCCACTTGTGAGCAAACTTGGTTGAACTCAATCAACAACAGCTTCATGATCCCCCACATGGAATGAGACATTCAAGGGTATTGGGGTGAGGTATTTGGATTGCAATAATTTTTGTGAGCCCAGAAAACGTTCGAAGATAAGTTGATAGAAGGATTCGTGATTTCCGCGGATCGAGACTAACAGTCCTCGATGATCCTTTTCTCCAAAACGAGATTCCAAGTTGAGGATCGAATACAAAAAAGAGACCACCACAACCACCATCTAACTTCCATATAAAGAGTTCAAGCCTTGTGAAAACGTTTCGGTTATCACCGAATTGAAAATCGCCAGCTTGCAGTCACATGCACGAAGTGTGGCTGTGGGGAGCGCGCACCTTCTTATCTTGAGAGCCTGACGCGATCATGGCCATCTAACACTTTCGTTTTCTTCTTCTTCAACATTTCTGCTCTATTCACCAATTATGGCAGAGCTTGGTGCAGCGGGTAGTATCGTTGGATGCATCGGTTTGGCGGGGCAGGTTGCGCAAGGCTGTCAATTCATATGGGAGTTCGCAGAAACCGTTCGAGACTCGCCTCATCTCATGACGAGGCTTAAGGTAAGGTGCATGTTTCTAGTGTAAGACTTGGAGAATATAAGTTCACAATGAGATTCCAGGAAGAGATTGAGCTCACTAAAAACGTCTCGTCGAGCCTGGAAGCATTAATCCAGTCTTCCCGGGTATCTGGCCTGCTGTCAACGACCCAGACCGCGGTGACTGCTCTGAGAAGCTGTGCTAGGGTGGTCAAGGAATTGACGGAGCTGCTGGCAACATACAAGGGAAAGAAGTTCAAAAATTTGAGACTAGCTCTTCGGCAGAAGAAGTTGAAAAGCTTGACGGACAGGCTTTCGGTTGCGAGATCCTTGATTTCGGAGGCACAAAATAATATGATAGTGTAAGGTATCCCTTTCTTGTCAAAGGCTCATTCTTTGAGAATCGGCATGAAAGATTGTGTCACAGTACGTTTATATGCAGCTGCTAAACGTTTCATAGGGAGCAGCAACAACTCGATAGCAGTAAGAGTACCACTTTTCAAGAACAATATACCACCAACTACACTGAGACCACCAGTGCGATAGATGCCATAGGGCAGAAACTTTTAGCTACAGACAAGACATTGCGTGAAATTCAGGGTGGAAGTACGATCCAATCCACTCAAATTGATGAAGTTCTGAAGGGCAACCAGAGCCAGTCCGCCGCTCTGAATGACATTCTCGCTACAGTGTGCCGTGGTCAGCAGGCAGTACGAGGAGAGCTTGGCTCGATACAGGAAACTGTCTCAATTGCGCTTCGTCGGATTCTGCAGCTCCAGGAAGAGTTCAGCAAAGGAGCTTGCTCTGCTGGAGAGACGAAACGAGATTCCCCGGCATATTCCCCCTGGCCTCCGAAAGGCGAGTCAATAATGAGAGTTGTGGACCAGCAGATAATAATTCGACGAAACGGCAAACGAGAGTTGCTAGCATGTGCAGACGAGGAATTTGAGAACGCATCGATTGGACAAAAGAGAATCATTGTGCAAGTACTTCTGCTCTCTAGGCTCGTAGCACACCTTTCGACTCGATATGGAAATATGCTACATCGAAGATATAGAAAGCAGCCATTCGAAATCGAGGAACTCAGCATGAAGAATGCAGCTTCTACAGGCTTACAATTCCCAGTATGCTCAGGTGTTTGTGGTTGGATCTCCCATAACGATGGCCGCCGATGCTCAGAATTAAAGGGTAAGCGCGCCTTCCTTGAAAAGGACTTTCCCGGCCGTGTGGCCAGGTTGATGCAAACAGTGCTCGCAAAGTACCAGCTATCTAGGGGCAGCATCACATGTAGCTTTGAGGCTGAGAACACCCTTAAGGTTGAAATGGCAAGACCTGAAGGTTACTTGGTCTCCTCAGACAACAGCCCTTTGAAACCACGTGTCAATACAGTCCAGCACACATTGGCCAACTTGGCCCTAGACATTTGGTTTTTCTTTCTGGCAGTTCGGACAGGGAAAAGTACTCGGGATGAGTCTGCTTGTTTCTTGAAAGTACTTTTATCCGCGTGGTCTAAAGGTTTCCATGGTCTGGAACAGCGCCCAAATGCATGCGTAATACGAGTTCGACTATAGAAATTCCGCTTTTGTCCCAAATAGACAATTCTATGCGCTTATTGAAAGGTCCTGCTGTGGATGGGGAAATGCTTTCTCTCTAGCTCATCCTTTTCCAATTGTACGACAAAAGGAAATAGACCGTGGAAAGACTGGTCGCAGAATTAGATATCACGAATACCTGCGGAGCCCATTTATACCCCTAACATATATTCGGCACAAGTGCATGTTCTTGCAGTAGCCCGGTTTCCCTGGAGTACTCGTGTTCGAATGGTTGAAAGACAATCGATATAGGGTCTCAATCCGGCCATCAACTCTTGCCTCTATTGCACCTTGGATATATGTACACCGATAGCATAGGTTGCCTGCTATAGAAAACCACGCATATCTCCCACCTCGCACCGCATCTTCCGTCCTCTATTTCTTCGCATCGGCACCTTCCTTCTTTCCGTCTTGCTCGGCCTTGGCCAGGAAATCCCTAAAAAGCCATTAGCACCCGCTCAATTACCCCATTGATTCCGCAGATTCCATATTATTCTCCCAGAGATAAACGTACTTGATAAAGCTCTCCTCATCCGGGCTCGACGCTTGAATTGGTGGCCCTTGAGTCTTCTTCGCAGCCGATCCGCCCAAACTGAGATATCCCAACGCACTAACCGTCCCCAGAGTCGCCATGGCAAGCTATAGACACCCAATTCATCAGCATGATTCCTCAATGGCAGCATCTCTGCTCAGCAGCTCGCGCAATTGATCCGGGGCGAATTTTCAGGAGCTCCGGTATCTCGCAGGAAGGGGGCGTCTTACGTAGTGGGAGCCAATCTTTTGGCCGAAGATTGTGTACATTGCAACCATCTTGGCGGTTCGGAGCTTCGTGTATGGAGTGTGGGGTGGAGGAGGTGGTTTGTAGGTGGATTGGGCTTCGTGAGGTTGTTGATGCTGTTCTGGTCGTTCAAACTTCGAGCTCCGGCCTTGGCAGGGATTATGTAAGCGTTCCTTGCCGGCATCATCGTGCTTTCCGAATCGAGCCGAGTTGCTTCTCGCCGCATTTTGAAGCAATTCTACGAAACGACTTCTACATAAATCGGACGAACTTTTCAATACTTCGCTCAGAAACGCCATTATACAGCTTCTACTAGATTCAAAATGTCAGGAAAAGATTCAGAAACAGACAAACAGCGAGGTCCTCCACCAACCGGCCTACCGAAGCCAGAGAAGTTACCACCGGGACTACAAAAGATTGTAGACAAAGCAGACAAAGACGAGAGTTTATACGACGAGCTGTATGAGGGAACGTACGTACCAATCCTCAAGCCTACCGGCATACCCAAACAGAATCCCCAAGAGCTTCAATAGCAGCACGTGCTGACTCCCATCCAGCGCCCCTCAATCAACAGAAAGCAGCATCCGATACGCAGCCTACGCAACTCGAATCCGAACAGCCCTCCTCTCCGCGCAGCGATACGTAGCATATACCTCAGATATTGGGGAATCCTTCCGTCCCGTCGCACATCCTAATCTCGTCCGAGCCGCGTACGGTATTTCTTGGGCATACATCGCAGGAGACGTGGCACATGAGGGTTATAAGGCGTATTGCAGCAATCAACGCACATTACATCCGGAACTACCGAGGGAAGCTTCCATAGAGAGATATAATGATGCCAAGAGTGATTGGCAGACGGCGGCGAGTGAGGCGGGGGCGCTGGTTGCACCTGGGAAGGTGACGCCGTTGAATGATTATAGGACTGTTATGGCGCAGAGGGCTATATTTCAGAGTATTGCGAGTATGGGTTTGGTACGTTTACCATGCCATGAAATTCGGAGGTGGTTGTGCTAATGAGAGATATAGCCAGCGTTTACAATCCACAGCATAGTCCGCTATTCAAGTCGCGCTCTCAAGAACACGAAAAACGTTACACTCCGCCGATTCGGCCCCATAGGTCTCGGTCTCGCAGCCGTTCCCGCCCTGCCCTTCCTCTTCGACAAGCCTGTTGAGACGGCAGTCGAGTATGTATTCCACACGGGATTCGAGCTTGTGGGCGGGAAGCAAGCGGTTGGTGATACACATGCCGTAGGAAGAGAGAAAGAGCTGGAACAACGGTATACGAAAGTCAATAAAGGGGATAAGGAGTTATAAAGTTCTTGGGGGTCGCAGGTGATGGGATACAGTACATATATGGGCGGGGACAAGCATGGCGTTTGGGAAACTCTCGACTTTGACTGTAAGACGAATACAATACCACTTTGCATCCCGACTATCCAGACATTTTTGGTTCCCCGTGGAGTTGCGAAGATTGGAATTCTTCGGGGCAGAATAGAGTTACGCCAAGGTTACCATTTCTGGACGGCACGCCAAAGCCAAAAGAGAGTTCCAATGAGAGTTCATAGGGCTGAGAATCTCAATGGCATCCATTTCCTGGGGTACAGCAGAGTCGCAATGAGATACCCAAAATAGGTAATTCCGCGCCTCTCTCCAACATCAAAAGGATCAATCCTCCGCAATCCAATTTCATTCCACTGTCGCACAAACAAGCGCTTTCACACCTTATTCCCACTTCACTGCATCAACAGAAATAAATTATGACTTGTAAATTTTTTCATTCATCATTTTTCCTTCGCTTTCCTTTCTTCAGTTGGGTTTCAAAATATATACAAGAAATAACACCATGTCCACTCCATTTCCAGTCCCTTTCCGCCCATCCCACACCCAAACGCCATTCATACCAAAATCCTATCAAGCAGCAACGCAATACTGATACCCCAACCAAAGATTCGAACACTCAGTGTCCAACCCCCCATTCAAAGCCTGCAACTGCGCCATGCTCACTCCAGTTTTCTGCTCAACGAGAATACAGTAGTCGTTTGGTTGGACCGTGTACCATGTCTTGCAGGAGTTGCTCGCATAGGGATATTTCTCTGCCGTAGTGGAGACGGGCGTGCTGCCTGAGCCGGCGGTGGGAGCTGGTGGTGGTGGAGGGGATGCTACGGCGGTGGAAGTTGGGGTTGACGAGGGAGCTGGCGCTTTGGTGGGCTCCACTATAGCTGTGGAGGTCGAAGTTGGGACGGGAGCAACAGCTGAAGTTTGCGCGAAGACGGCGCCTGCTGTGGAGGCAGGAGGTGCGGGTTTTTGAGCGGATGATGGGGCGCTTGAGGGCTTTGGAGCTGTGCTTGAAGATGGAGCTGGGGCAGCTACGCTGGATGGCGCAACGTATGTGGGAGCCGGAGCTGCGGCTGAGGAAGCTGAAGAACCTGATCCTCCAGATCCAGATCCGGAGCCACCGCTGGTGACAGTGCCTGAAAGCGTGCCGATTGTGTTTTGATCGCAGGTGCTTCCGGCGCCAGTCCAGCCTGTGAGTCGGTTTGCGATGTCGGATGAGTAGCAGTGTGTTGCTATGCCTGCGCCCAAGTTCTTGGTCCCGGCAATGGAGCCTGAGTTGTAGATGCGCGCTGCTTTGTAGTATTTGCTGTCATCGGAAGCTCCAGATTGAGCGATACATTGCTTCAAGCCGTCTCCGGCTGAAGTGCCAGCAGCGCCATCTTGGATCATTTGCGTGATTTCGCTGGAAGGGCAGGGGTTCTTGACTGAGCCGTCATTGCAGGTTCCTGAACCGTCGTGAGATTGCATGAGGCCTGGGTTTTTGACGCCATAGTTGGTGGTGGGTGCTCGGACACAGCCGTTGGATTCTTGCATCATGATTGCGAAGATGAAGCGGGCGTCTACGCCGCTGGATGCTGCTACGGAGCTGATGGCGCTCTTGATGCTGGAGATTTCGTCGTCGGTGGGGTTGGCGACGTTCCATTGCGAGCAGCTGCCTTTGATATTTTCCAGATTGTTGGTGAACCTTTCAAGATTTGTTAGCTGTTGTTTTGAGGAATGATTGGAATGTGCTTACATGGTATCAAGACTTGACCAAGAGCTGGTGGAGGGCCAGCCATCGGAGAGATCTCCGGTACCGCCAAAGACAGTGTATGTGCTACGCTCCTTTAAGGAAAGAGAGGAGGTTACTTTCGTAACGGCACTTGAGAGAAAGGACGGGACAGGAGCCCCATAAGAGAGAGTGGAAAGGCTGCCGGCAGCCAAAATCTTTTGTTGAAGTCAGCAACCATACCAATTAAGTCGCTAAATCGAAGAGGAATTTGCTTACCAAAGGAAGGACAAACATGATGTCTCGCGGAGAGCGTCTGAAGCAAAGGTATAAAAGAATGAGACCTTAAGCTGTGAAGAATTCATTTTTTGGAGGCATGATGGATATCTTATATTTCCTCCCGACTTGCCCCATTCTCCCCTGTGTCCGCTTCGAGGGCTTCCCCTGCATGATACTGCGCCTCATTGGTCAAGACATTCAGGCACGGCACCACCGATTGGGAAGCTTGAAGCAAGGGAGATCTTGTTCAGCCGGCGCTTCGACAGGGGGCAACTCAGCCGTGATGTGGCGTCGGACAAGGCTCTCCACAGGCGGTGAGCTTCTTGCTCCTGCTGCTTTTCGCGGCCATGTGCAAAAGTCTGTGCGAGTGTCACTATTGCCGCTCAGACTTCTGACTGGAGAGATCCAAAGCAGCGATCACAAACTGTGCAGATTAGGCGTGGCAAAACCGGAGGAATGTACGCAAGTAAACGAGGAGAACTGTAAGCGCTACAACGTCCAAGTCCGCCTATTTCTGGCCTCTGCAGTTGCCCCGCACTTTATTCTTCAATGCTGAAGCCCAAAATAATTCCACCGCATCCACCATGTGGTGATGTTTTTAGAAAGTTTTCGTAAGACGGCATCACTTTACAAAGTATTTACGAAAACACAAACAGGACAGCAAATATTGTTGCATTGCTTTTCCCAGCCGAAAATTTCTTCTCGTGGCCAGGGTTGGAATGAAGGGGCCCTGAACAAGCCCGCCCAGGCCCCGCCAGCTCGGATGATCGCCCGCGTTTCAGGTTCAGGCGCCCATAGGGTGATGTGACCAGGAACTACCGCCCCTGGAATGCCAATTGGCCAGTTGACCGCGGAGCCAAATTCTTCAAAGGGGAGGTCCCGGTAGTCAGCTTCCCCTGAACATCTTTGGTGGTGCAAACATTCGCTCTGCGGCACTTCATAGGCTGCATGTTGCGAAACCATGTCTATCGATAACATCGGGTCCGGTTGATTCCTTCGAGTGATGAGCTGCAGATGAAGGATTTTGGAGTGCAGAGCAAAAACGTGGTGTCATTGTGTTGATTGTCACGAGGCAATTATGCCGAAGCTGTATAGTGGTTTTTTCTTTCGAGTTCTAGAGACTAATTATGCCGAGCACACTACATCCTTCGTTACCTTTGTAGGATGATGTATAGGTGCTTACTATCTTGAGATACGAGTTGTGCAACTGTCTTGCTTCTTTTGGTTTTCATTTTGGTTTTCTTTGGATTTGTGAAAATCAGCCTCTTGGAATCTTAGGGGAGCCTTCTAGGCCTGCAGGAGCGACCGAATATTCGTCAACAACAGATGCGTTGGGGTCGTTGATGAGGCCTTGACATACACCATCGGCATCTATTGTGTCTCCAAAAAGCCAGGTAGTGCTTCGGCAGGAAGGATGGGTTGGAATCACAACTCCCTGCCAGCTTCTCTCTTCTGCTATTATGAAGAGTTTCACGTCAAGTATGCTGTCGTGTGGCATAGTTGCTTCCAGATAACCTTTCTTGATGCAGGTTTTCCAGGATTTCAACTGCGAATACAAATCTGCATCTATTGTCTATGTGCGCCCTCAAACCTTGACTCTCTTAACACTTAGAGATGATTCGTCAGAAGCCTCTCTGCCGTCAAACTCCACTAACGTGGAATCAGAATCATCGTCCGAATCTTCCGCGTCTTCCATCGTTCTTTTTGTCCCACGATCTCGATCTTGTTGCACGACATCTGGTACAATTGTGACGGTGAAACCCCGACAAGCAGCATCAGCGTCAAAAATTTTCGCCGCATATTTTGTCAAGTCGTTTTCTTCGTCTCCTGCAGACCACGGACGCAATGAATGCTCTTGTACTTTGTCCAGGTACTGCAAGACAATTATGCAGAGGTTTATCAGTGAATCTTCGTACGTCTTCTCGAGTGTCATGCCTGGCCAATCGTGGTACAAATTTTCCATTACGTTGTATCTCGCAATGAGAGTAGCAAGATCGGCCAAATTAGTCAAAGTACTGTTTTGGAGCTCATCTTCATTGCCTTGATTATGTTCGAGTAAAGCCTTTGAATTGTCAATTCCGTGGTTGCAAAGCTCGGCTGGAAGCTGTGGCGAGACTCACAATGATGACCTGACAGAAACATGTCCATATCAATCCTCCAACCTTGAAGTCAAGAGCACTTTTCATTACTTTCAAAATTTCACCTATGCGGTGCAACGGCGTCCCGCTTGGAATATCGCCCACATTTCCCAAAATTTTCTCGAGACTCGCTGCTGCTCTGCGTGCTATATCTGCATCATTGATTGCGGTCACGCCGTCTTTCACGACTGCTATTAGATCGTGATTGCGACAGGCTTTAAGCCACGCATCTTTCAGGTTCTCCAAACCGCTTCCAAAGAAGGCAGATGCGGGGTTAAATACTGAGCTGCCTGAATAGTTCTTTGCCGTTCTGTCATCATTTATGCGAAATTGTAGTGATTTGTCGTTGGCCAAGGGATTGCTCTCCTCTCTAGCTGGAGCTTTGCTTTCCTGTGATCTGAGCGAGCTTTCCGCAACAGCTCGCCACCAAAGCTCCTTGTGCTGCCTTTCAAGGGTTGAAGGATCGTCTGCTAAGTGCGATTCCTCTGTGCTTCGCTGCGAGTCTGCAGTTGTGTTGTTCTTGTTGTTCTCAAGAACCATCGAGGGTTCTGGCTTTGGCATCAGGGCTTCTCCTTGAACGCTGCCAGCAACTTGCGCAATCTCGCAGCCAGTTCTGTTTCGGGAATTCGATCGTTCACCGCTGCGATTTCGTGACTTGTTCCTGAAGTGCGAAACGGCGCGGGCTGCTCCTGCGGTTCCAGCTGCTGCAATTGAGATACCAGCAAAACGCTGCTTTGGATCGGCAGTTTTGCTTCTTCCTCTAGAGCTGCAATCATAAGAACTGTAGCTATCACTAGATTCATCGCGACTGGAGGCACTCCGAGCTTGACTGCGACCTCTGCTGAATTTCTCTCGGCTCGCATCTTTCACCGCAGCGTACCCCGCAGCAAGCTTCCATGCCATCTTGGGCGGTGGTGCCTCCTCGATGCCATCTTCAGATCCTTCTTCCTCATCTTTCGCTTCGTCATTGAAAGATGATTCATATTCTTCCCCGTCGCTCTCATTCTGCGTCCCTTTTTTGACAGCTCTGGCGATCTCACCAAAATCTCGATGTAATGAGCCGTCGACCCAACTTGGAGGGTACTCGTTGTCTTCATGGACCTCCTTCTCGAAAGCGGGTTCTAAACTCTCCTCGATAGAGATATGAGACTGGGCTACTTGGGCTTCGTCTGCATCTGAATCCACGCACATATCTTGAACATAGTATGGCAAATTCTGGGTCAAACTCTGGCCCCTAGTATCGTTTTCTCCAAAGCCAACAGCATCTCCAGCACTCTCTAGTTCCTCTGACTCATCAACCCGTGGAGGATGATTGTCAAAGGCCCCGATCTTTCTCCTTAGTCTTCTTGCACTAGACCCCACTTTCATTGCACTTATAAGTGCAATTTGAACATCTTCGTCGTCTGTTGAACTGCCAATGCTTTGAGCATGTGAGCGCTTTTGTATTGCCGCTGAGCTTCTCCTCGTGCGTCGCCGCATCGCGTGCATCTCTCTTACCAGTGACTCGTCATATGAATTATCCGTGTCTTCTGATTCACAGGCTAGGTTGAGAAAGCCAGAAGCTACCTTGGTGCCTAGATCCGTGGGGACCGGACCGACAGATTGTGCGCGGTCCGATTCAGCATCCTCGTATTCATGAGGTCGAATCACCGAGTTTTTATTACTGTCGAATCCATCATAGTCGGATTCCCGGAACTCTGAGACGGTGAAGCTTGCCTCTGTGGCAAGTTTAGTGAGCTCTACTTGCCGGGAAGAGAGGCGCTCGGCGGTAGATCGCATTGAAGACTTCGAGGATTTTGGGAGACTGGCTCTATCCGACCATTGGGAGCGGAGCGAGTTTGCAGACGAGGGTCGTGCAGCGGGGGAATTATTTCCTGTACGTGTTGGTGACTGCGGAGGAAGTTGTGCAGCAGTAGTGTCGTTTGACACTTCATCGCCTCTGCTTTCCACTTCTACTAATACTTCGTCCCCGCCGCATGCAACTCCATGTGAGCCACGATCGCTATGCGTTGTAGATGCCCTAGAAGAAGTGTGGTCGAGTTCCATTGACGTGCTCGGACCAGCTGAGCTCTCCCACCCGATATCCCTGATACTGTCAGTCACACATTCAGGTTTGGTCTGGCTTGTAACATCATCACTAGTGCCAGACGGGACCACGAGCACACGGAGATACTTACATTGAATCTAGTGGGCCTAGTCCCATTAGCTGTCTCAAGACTGCTTCTCCCACAGGTGTCAAGCTATTGAGCTGGCCGGTCATCTCCCAATCACTGGGTTTGCTCCACTCTCTACCAGGAGTGTCAGGCACGTTAGACTTATCACCAGGCGTAATGTCACTCGAAGGTATCTTTAAGAAGTCTGGCTGGCCGCTGAAGAAAGATTCCATGATGTGATGGTCGCGGCCCTGCATTGCCTGAATTTCCTTTGATGACCTAGGCGTTGTCTCGAAAATTTCATCACTGGTAGCCGTAAATGCGGTCTCAAACTTAGAAGCAAGACCTGGACTGTTGTTTTTCTCGGACACAACATCCGTTAAATGTTCCGGCGGAAGTATTGGAGGATGGAATGGGTTCTCCGAACTCTGTGTCGGCGTTTGTTTCGGGGACGTTACCGCAGAAGAAGCCGGATTCCGAATACTATTTTCGTTCGATCGGTGGTCATAAGAACGTAAGTAAGGTCGTGGTTGATACGAGTCAGATCCTGGGCCTCTTTTCTTAAATAGAGTTTCTTCTTTCTTAGGCTGAAGAGATTCGAGTTGCGTCGGCTCCTCCAAATCGTTAATCGAATGGTCATCGCTGCCAAAGTAGTTCCGTGATCGATCTCCCTCGTTGTAGTATGTCGCGTCTGCTTCGTAGTATCGGTGGTTGTCTTCGTATGCTGGTCCCTGCCACTCGTAGGGGCTGCGTCTCTCGCCTCGACTAGGTCCTCGTCGAGAACTCGACTCCTTAGTTTTTCCTTTAGAGACCACATGCTTTAGGGAAAGCGAACCCCAGGGAAGCCCAGATAGATCTTCATCCATACCTTCTTCGGTATCGAATGTGGTATAAGAATGTCCTGCGTAAGCGCGATTTTCGGCGTCGCGTTCCTGGCGCTGTTTAGCTTCCTTGGCCTTCTCTCTAAACTTTTGCTGTGCAATTCTATTCTGAGCCCGCCTTCTTGCTTCGGAGTCGGTGATATCTGCCCAATCGGACTTTGCGTCTTGCTTTGATGGCATATTTGATTTGGAATGAAAGTGTTTGCCTTTGGACGATGAGCTTGAATGATGAAAAGAGCTGCGGGGTCTTGATTTATTTGAGTCGCTTGCCCTACTGGGTATTCCCGGCTGATGCGGGACATCCATGGAGGCGTCAGTCGTATGTGGCAGTGTATCTTTCAAATGCTGAATGGGGGGCGACAAGAGAGGCTTGTCAGGTAATAATGATGGGCATGGCTTGGGCATTTTTGCACTTGCACTCTTTGGCAGTCCCATCGCACCAGGCAGAGGTAGACTGATCCGAGTCACTGATGCCGTTGCCCAGGCATCTGCATCTTCTTTACGCATTCCGCAATGTTTCATTAGCGATGTCACAAAATCCGCCTTTAATCCGACATGGAGGTTGACATTCTCAGAATCGATGCTCTGGTGGTTGTTATCGTCGTGCTGAGACTGGATGCAATTCCCCGTAGTTCCGAATGCAGAGCTTTCCGTGGTTGACAGATGAGCATTTTCGCCACCCGGCTCAAAATGTGAAAACGCACTATAGAAGGATTGAACCGATGCATTGGGGTTTTGCATGAGTGAGTTCCTTGGCAAAGCAGACGCCGTATGGAAGGAGCCGGTCACATCTGAAGTGGTGTCCGTATCCGTGATTTCTCGCTCAGAATCTGCTACTGAACTCTCCGTGAGAGTTTGACTTGATAATGTTTCCGTGGATTGAGATCCAAGGTCTTTTTCAAAATCTGATGTCTGGGGTGGTTCCTCGTCAGAGAGGATCTCGGGGTTCGTATCCGGTCTGGCATTTTCATGTTCTTGGACAATTGAGATTCCAGCCAATTTCTTTCTCGTCGCTTCCACCTGCGCGACAGTCTCTTTAGATAAACCTTCTTCATTGGACCGATGCAGCAAACTTAAATTTGGTCCTCCGATAGCATCGATTTCGTGATCGGCTTTCAAATATTTCATTAGCTGTAGGACACTTAAGAGGCTGAATTTGAGATCTCTCAGCCTCGTGAGGAGCTTGAGGATCTCTTTCTCTTTGTAAAGCCATTTCACTCTTGCCCAGAGTTTGCCGCTCCGTAGCTTTCGAAGAACACGGTCGATTTTAGTACATATGGTCGCACACTCTCCAATAATTTTGGCAGTGAGCCGATGAAATTGATCGTCGTAGTGCTTCTTATCGAGTAGCCGAGCATAGAGATGAAGTTCTTCGGAGAACCTCTCAAGGTCGCCGGCAAGATCTTTGATGTCGGAAGGTGCATTTGAGAGAGCGTTTCCGACTTCATACAACGTCTTTGAGATCGTGTAGATAGCGCCGGCGAGTTGCGCAACGCTGGCGATGCTGCCCACCACTTCGAGGCCAGACATCCTTCAAGCCTCGCCTGAGGACTGCATTGCGGTGTTCAATCAAGCGTAGAAGCAACAGAGAATGCTCGTAGCGCGGGAGCTACTCCCTACAAATGCATTGGTAGTAACAACGTTGAGCATATTCAGAAGAGAACGAAACACGAGATGAATGCAAAAGGACTTCGATGAGGCTGAGCTGTAGGCTGACTTCAACGCTGCAGGTCAATCTATTGGTCAGGCTAACCGATTCCATGCCCCCGCAAACCTGCCCGAGTCTCCAAATTGAGGATATAACTTGATGAGCAATGCGATTCAATGTAATGAAGCATGGCTTATGATACCAACAGAGAAGCCCGCAAGTGCGGTGATGTATGAATAAGTCCGAAGAAAGAGTTCGCCTCGATTGGCTATGCAGATCTTTATAGGCTGCTGCTCAAAGTACGTCCTCTTTCTCCTTCTAGGATCGATTATGAGCATCAAAATCATGCCGAGACTGGCTTAAAGACAATTATAAACTGGAGAAAAAACCAAATACTACGGATGTGAAGTTTGAGAACGAAATTTAAGAAGGGGTTGGGAGCTAGATCCACTTCGTCTGACTAGCGCCAAGGCTGCTGCTGCTGCTGCTCTTTTCTGGAAGGCTCTCCAAATCATTGTCAGCAATTCCTCCAGTCCTCAGCCTCGCCATCGCCGTCTCATCCTCATCCGTGACGACTTTGCCATCTGCCTACGCGATACTCCTTCTAACACCTCATTGAACGCATTCGTTTACTCAGCAACATTACTACTTATTTAAATACCTCCGTTGTCCAACATGGCTTCCTCATCACGGTCCGATCCGCTAGAAGAGTCGACTTTCACAACCATGGACGAGAAAGACCCAACGCTCATCGGTGCCCATTGCCAATATACATACTGCAACCAACTCGATTTCCTTCCCTTCCGATGCGAATCATGTCGAGGGACATTCTGTCTTGACCACAGATCCGAAACTGGGCACCGATGTCCCAAGGCTGGAGAATGGGCGGCGAAGCGGCGGCGAGCGAATCTATCCACACCTTCCCTCGGCGCAGGCAAATCTATGCTTGAGGTCGAAAAGCCATGCGCTTCCCCAGCATGCAAGACAATCATCGGCACAAGTCTATCTACGTCGGTACACTGCGGGACCTGCAACAGAGACTACTGTCTGAAACATCGCCTGAAAGAAGACCACGACTGCAAGAACCTCGTACCTATTGGAGCTCGAGTAGGCAGATTCTCCGGACAACCAGACATTGCAAAAGCTGCGTTTGGGAGATTGAAGGCATGGGGAGCATCACAAAAGGCCAGCATGTCCGAACGAGTGCTGCCTAAACCGAAACCAACATCCGCTGCGGCGAGGCTGGTAGCAGTCAACAACCTGAAAAAGTCGGCGAAAGGAGACGCGAAATTACCACCCGAGAAGCGAGTTTATATATACGTAGATGCGGAGGCAGCAACGACTACTTCGAAATTTCCCAGCGGCGAATTCTACTATTCAAAGGATTGGGTTATAGGGCGGGTGTTGGATGCGGCGGCGAAAGCCTTACAAGTGGAGAATATCAACAACCAAGGGCTGGACGAGAAATCTAAGTTAAGGGTGTTTCATGTGGAGGCTGGGAGGCTCTTGGAATTCAGTGAAAAGGTTGGGGACTCGCTCATCAGCGGAAACCGGATTGTTCTGCTGAGGGGAGTAGGCCCAGCTGTGCCGGATCTCATTCAAGCATGAGTTTGTCAATATCCCGTAGGTGGCGTTTTTGGTTCCAAAAATTAATGGGAGCTTCGTCAGGAGCATAGCGTTGGAGTCGTGGGACTTGCTCAATTGCGGAGCGTCAATTGCAGAGCGCAAGCATTACGAATTTACGAATGAAAATATTATCATGTTACCTCCTCATTTCAATTCTCAAAGTCAGTATTGATAAACTATTTTCATCTCTTGATCCATAGGTACGGGTCTTAGAAGCTCCATATCAATTTCTCACTAGAATCTACCTGGCCATCCAACCATGATCTCTCCTCTCTTGTTCCCTAAACCCATAACAATCCCAAACAGTGTAGCAAGTGCACCACTGCCGGACGCATCTCTCCTCTTCTACAAATGTACGCCCTATCGCCCTCATTTCAGGGCTTAAACAATATCATAGTATACGCTCGCTCGACTCCTTCACCCCACCCAACAAATCCCCAACTCTCTACCCCAATTCTGAATGACACGCCACCACGTGCAAGTAGATCCGCGACGTCACCAAGCGGTAGAGTTCGAGATATCATGTCGCTGATCCTAATAGATTTAGTCCGAACTTAGATGTCAATTTCGTTGCACTTTTGAAATCTCAGGGGACCGCTTCGTACTGCCTAATGTAGACCGCGGCTTGAAAAAGGGGGGTAGACTCGCTAATAGTGGAACCCCGCATATCGCTTCACTGCGTTTTATTACAGCGATCTGACTCTATGAATTGTCTATAGATGCACATTCTCAAACTAAGGCCAGCTATAGAGCATAAGACGCTGCAGAGAATAAAAGCAATAACAATAATGTGGGAGGAGAAACCCTGTCCCTGCGTATTTCTCATAATGACTCATTTCTCACTCTCAACTCAAGAACAAAACGAACCATCACTTATACAGTAAACCAACACCTCATCTTCAAAACCTTCCATATCACAACCACTCAACTCCCCCCAAAAATGGCCGTCCCAATCCCCCACCTAACCCACCAACCCCCACCCCGCCCCTTCCT
>Ga0247778_1000526_pt1 | contig 44902 bp, 47 predicted proteins | sample UWRJL049202B5_FD_179939 | JGI IMG/M metagenome (GOLD analysis project Ga0247778, IMG submission 179939) | Plant litter microbial communities from Arlington Agricultural Research Station in Wisconsin, United States - UWRJ-L049-202B-5 | ecosystem: Environmental > Terrestrial > Plant litter >...
CCATCCATTATTCTGTACTTGCTTCTTGAAGCCTGACCACTTCTCCTACTGCCAAGCTCATGGCACTTGCGACTGCTGCTGGCAACATTAACCCGAATTTTTGGAGCGCTGGCCACTGTTGGCCTAGCCACAAGGACGGGCCCACTTTACGAAATGTGGAATTGAATTTGTCACCGAGATCCTCATGATCCAGCGTATTGAGGCATTCCGCGAAGCAATACTCTGTCATTACATCGACAGAAATAGCACGGAATCCGTGATGCAGGTCGATTGCTTCACCAGCAGCGAACTTCTTGCGAGTGATACCGATCAATTTTTCAACTTTCGATTGGACGATTTCCTCAGTTTCCAGCACCTTTTTGCGTGAGAAGAATGGGTTCAGGGCCCCGCGACGAATGCGATGGGTCTCATTGTCTTTGGTAGTGAATGTCGAGAACCTGATCCCAAAAGCGTCATAGAATGGGCCTTTTGAATATTTACTGCCTACATGATAGATGGACTCATAATTCGAAGTGTCGCTGAGATGGACTTCGTCTGGCGTGATACGAACAACGGGTCCTGTGTACACTTTCAGTCGAGATATTAGCTTTCGAGGTGAAAACTACACACCATATTGCTCATGTAACTTGGAGATTTGGATGTAGAACCTGCTTCCACCTACGAGGCTGAAGTACGTCTGATATAGGTAGCTTGCTGCTGCGAGTTTGGGCCCTGGGACGTGCATGAGAGGGTGGAAATAGAGGTTATAGACCACTCTGAAAACGATCGCTGTGATGAGACCTAGGGCTATTGTGGAAATTACCAAGGGTACCAGCGACACCATTTCAAAGGTCAGCATCATGAACAACAGGTAATCAAGACCGAAGCTGAACAACTGGCGCTACAGACGCGCAGCTAGGTGTCTGAGAATGGTGCTAAATGCGGGAAAGGTATTCTGGAAGAAACCCGAGGGCATTATGTAAAATCTAGTGAATGTCATTGCTTTTTCCTCCCGGCTGGCCAAATGGCCGTTTTCTGGGTGCTGGTATCCAATGAAAGTAACTTGATATTGAATCCTACATGATCAAAAAAACCGGCCCAATAGTATACGCACGGCAAGATATATGCAGCCCCATACATGCATTTGAAAGCCACCAGGTTACCATCTCGGATGAACCCCTCCTTTGGGAAACTTGAGCATACCAGGAGCTCGGGCTTGGGCCATCTTCCCCGCCTCGGGTAGAAAACAGAAAGTTTTGTCACTGCTTCACTGGAAGCTAGCGTCATCAATTGCTTATATATCTTTCTTTCTCTTTTAGTAACAGACGATTGATATCAAGACGTAAAATAGAATTGAATAACAAAAACGGGGGAAAAGAAAGGAAAACATAGCCTTCCTTAGAGCTCATTAGTCATGAGGGGCACGTGCCTCTTATCAGCTTATCTACCCCTCTTGGATAGCTTCAAAGTCTTCCTCACTTTCAATGAATATCCCAACAAGCGGTTCTCACTTATTCGCTTCTCCTTTCTTCCTCCGCAAAGGCTGAAATGTGTGCCACATAAGTCCAACACAAGCCAAAGACGAAACGATGGCGGCTGCCAACTACGAAGCTGCAATTTCCCTGATTGACGAAGCTCACGCCCAAGACCCAAATATCACCATAGTTGACGGCGCCGACGTCCCCTACGAATTACATTATGCGAAGAAGATGACACACTACCTTTCCCTACGAGCGCCGGACGCCTCGCCCGTCCTCAAAGTAGCCATCCGAGCCCAGCATTTCCGCCGCTGGGAAATACCCCGCGATTCCTATCCGATGACGAAAGCGGGGTACTTGAACTGGCGAACGTTCCTCAAGAAACGACAAGCGGATCTAGCGTCTGCGATATGTGTAGGATGCAATTTCACGGCTGAGGAAGCGGAAGAGGTGGCGAAGCTGATACGGAAAGAGAATTTGAAGAAGAATGAGGAGACGCAGATATTGGAGGATGTGGCGTGTTTGGTGTTTTTGGATGATCAGTTTGAGGCGTTTGAGAAGGGGCATGACGAGGAGAAGATTATTAGTATTTTGAGGAAGACGTGGGGGAAGATGAGTGAGAAGGGACATGAGTTGGCGTTGCAGATTCCAATGTCTGATACGAGTAAAGCGTTGGTGGGGAAGGCGCTCACAGGATGATTGAGGATTTTGGGCAATGAAAACTGTGGCTTGTACGTATATGACTTCTAATCTATTGTATGATTCTTTTGATCTTGGAGAGAGCACTGTATAATTCAAATCAGATCGAAAACTTGTATGTTGACACCTCTTGCTCTCAAAGCCTCAGCTGTGAGTCTTGGATCATGGAATATTTCATTGCCGTTCTCATCCTCGAAAATCTGGTAGAAACTGTCTCCTTCGTGGCTTTTCGTACGCCATCCATTAGGCAGCCGTCCTAGTCTAACATCCTCGGGCTGAAAAAGGCCATTTTCAGCATTTAACAAAGACCAGTAGTTGGAACCTGTCGTTTCATCCAGTCGTAACACCATCTTGTATGGCTCTGGAATTGAGCCCAAGAGTTCTTCCGCGTACATTATACCATCACAATACGCTGGTCCAATGACTTGATATCTGCCGTCATTCCTTGCTCGCAGAATCATAGGCATGTCACAGCCTAATAGAACCGTGACGATATCACCTACTTTTGCTGTTGCTGGTACTAGGCCTATATGCCCTTCAGTACTCAAAAACAAAGCCCGCCCCCGAACGTAAAAAGCAGCATTATACCAGAACGGGTTTGACTGTTTGTCTTGCAAATCATACTCAATTCTGTTGTTAAGAGTATATTTGAGCAGCTCTTGGCTTTTTTGAAGACTTGGATAACCAGGTCTAGGTGGGTAGAATTCCTCGCAGAAGGTTCCCACACAAATCGCTTTACACAAGGCGCGCAAGCCGCTTTCACCTGAGATGTACGTCCCGAAAATAGGGTCTGAAGCCATCCTGAGTATATTTTCAATACAATCACGCGAGGAGGCAACCTCATCGCGAAATTGGAATGGCTCCATGTACTCAATTTGGACAACAGATATTCCTCTTATTTGCAACACGCCTCCTTTCCAGAGTTCAATGGTCCCTTGATCTATCACTGCTGCTGTTGCTCCTGCAGCACATCCATTTTCGAAATCGTGGATTGTCAGACTAGGAGTCCAGTCCGGCACCCAGGATGGAATTCCCACGGAGGGATCGTGCGGCTCCATGCTGACCATAAGATGAAGCTTCTGCCAAATTTGCGTAAAATGGATGAAAGCATCTTTGTATACTTTGACCACGGTTTCTGAATAATCCGGTTCTAGTCCAAGACCCCGCTCGTTCTCAGCTATCATGTAGAGCAAAGCAAAGATTCTGTCCCGCGGGTCCGAACATTTGCAGTTTCGAGTCAGCTTCACCAAATCCAAGAACGACATGAATGGATGTGTGGTTTTATAGTTGGAGAGCTGTAATGCCTCATAAATATTTTGAGAAAGGTCGTAGTCGAGCAAAAAAGACGGCTTCGGCTTGGTATGCAAGAAGAGGCTGCAGGTGCGGATGTGACGGAAGAGGGTGTGTCGATTGCCCCAGAGAACAATAGAGTTCTGAGATCCTAGTCGTATTTCTTGCCATATCCAGAGTCGTTGAAACCAGGAATGACCGAACAATCTAGTGATAGCTAGTCCTTCACGCGGACTGATTGGAACATCCATCGTTTTATCTGCCCAGTGAGATTGATCTGAAAGTGGCCGCATCTCATGAAACACCCAATCCACTTCCACCTTTGAAGCAACCAGCTCTACATAATCAATCGCGATGGACGTATCACTGGACTCGGGGCCAAGCCACACAATTACTCTTGTCGCCTTGGAATAAACGTCTGCCATACGTTTTACCTGGCTACTTCTTTCGGCCTCATCTTTTTGATTTACGCATATGGCGTCGATCCAAAGCACTCGAGCCTCGTCTTCGCACCGTAGATGTCTCAATGCCTCAGCAAGGTTTTGAGTAACAGCAAGCGCCTCTTGACCTGACCGACCAACAAAGATATCCACCGGATCTTGTTCGGATCCCCAGGCATAAGACAACGCCTCGAATTCGGGGACATCCACCGAAGTAAACGGCGTTTTATCAAGAAAAATTCGAATCTCTGAGTCGAATGCGCCAGGAAGCAAGGTTAGCAGCCTGATCTCCTGGGCGTCTTCTCTGAGTGGCGAGTACCGGTAGGGCACCCGACGGGAAGAACCGGGGTCCATGAATACGATTGATGACTCGGAGTGAGAGGGTCGAGACTGGGAGGCTTAGAAGGATTATAATTATATGCCGGAGTGCAACACTTGATATTCGTAGAATTATTAGTCATTCGAGAAAAGATGGTCCCTGAAAACTGATGTTTGTCAGGGAGGCTCGCAGCCTAGAGGTTGGGAGAATCGGCTATAAGTAGGATCTTGTCCGCACGTGCCACCAACATCACTGCCAGGGTGGTTGTACTGTAACCTATGATCGGCCCCTATGTGATTGGTAGAATTGTGATCCATAGACATATTTACCATCGCTGGATAAAGAGTTAATGGCTAGATTTGAAGGCATGTCTGATATTTCTTTATTATAACCTCACAATACTGCACGTAATACGTCACGCTACTCCTTTGACTGGTCCTCAACAAACTTCTCCAGAATTGTGTTGACTTCTTTCGCCTTCTCTAGCTGCAGCCAGTGCCCACCATCTACATTCTCAACTCTGAGATCAGGGGCGAATGGCTTCATCTGTTCCGGGTAATTGATGGTGACACTGATAATGTATCCGGTAGACGCAATTAGCAAAGTTGGGTGTGTCAAGGTGCGGGAAGACGTAGGAATTTCTATTTTACATATTAGTGGAATACGAAAAATCGAAACGCGGGAGATAGAGAGACACGAGGAACGGAGAGAACTAGTCCATACTTTTTTCATCTTCTCCATTGATGTCACGCAAAGTAGCTCTGTACCAGTTAATCGCAGGGCCATAGCCGCCTTTCTTGACGGAGAAGGCTTCTTGATAACGTTCATGGTCCTAATCCATGTAAGCTAAGTTGAAACCCACGTATCGCAACTTGAAAGTATACCTCTGATGTCAAATAGGCTGGTAAATCCACCTTCATCCCCTCGGTCACCCAAGTGCGGGTGCCGCCTGGGGCGCCCTTGTACTTCTTGTTGATCTCGTTGTCGTTGGTGTGATAGAGCGCTTCCACGGATTTGGACTGCAGTATGATGAATTTCTGGCATTTAAAGATTCGCAGAGTTCAGAAGGCCGAACTTACATGTTCATTTAGCAGCCTCACAGCATCTTCTTCGTCAAAAAATAGGAAGTACCCGAAGATCGAAAAGCCAAGATTGGCCTGCATTGAGTTATTGATATTTTGCATCACCTGAGGGCTGACACTTCGGCCAGGTGCTTGGTATCCGTGGTCGATGAATGCATATGCCGAAAAGCGCTCTGAGTGATAGTTCGCTAAGCGTGATAAAAGGAAAGATCCCCTAGTTAGGAAAATTTTAGCATTTGCATGCTTCCCTAACGCACTTCTCAATTCTCCTTCGAGAAATCACCCCGCATTTAATGACCGGCAGAACGGCAGAATGGATGGCAGGACGTACCAATCATGCGCCACGCCCACCACCGTTTTAATACCCTTTGAGTCCAGGATTTCAATAATGTCCCTGGCCATATCTTTACCTTTATACATCTCTAGATCACTCGGCTTCGAAGTGTCCCCGAATCCAAGTAAGTCCGGGGCTATTATTCCATAACCCTTTGCTACAAAGTGAGAGATCTGATGACGCCAGTCGTACGAGGTGGAGGGGAAGCCGTGTAGGAAGAGGATGTATTGAGCGTTGGGGTATTTGTGTTGAGTGTGGATGTAAGAGTAGGTGAGCCCGCGGGCGGTGGTATAGGTTGAGTGAGCGTAGGCCATGATTGATTCTACTCATGTGGATTGTTCAAAGATAATTTCTGTCGAAGGTGAGGGGAGACCTGACTTATATACATTTGAACCACGAGATAAGGAACCTAACAAATATGGAAGCAACCCAGGTTCCTGGAACAAAGTAACTCACTTAATCCTCCCTTTACCGCCGTAATTGGAGAATATGTTAGGCGTCGAATGGCTAAGCCTGTTAAGGTAGTACTCGGCTTACAGTCATTGGCTGCAGCGTAACACGGCAGAATGTATCTTTTCATGGCGAGCATGGGCCTCTATGCACGTTCTAGCGCGATTGAGTTGCAGAATTGCTTAGAACACAACAAGGCTGCGGTGCGATATTGGAAGGTGGATAACTTATGATATGCTCTAGAACCTGCGATTAGGTGCGCTGTCTTTCGAGGTCTTGAAGTATGGTATTACGAACACTTATATCGGAGGTACATAGATATTTTATATCACCCACAGTAGGTTGCTTACATCACTGCAGCTTGTGAGCATTCAGCGGGCAGTGTTGGAGCTTCAGCTACACGTCGGCATGAGAAAGTTTTCGCTACGTGAATGAAAATCCTCTATCAACTTATTGTTGGTCCGACTCAAATACCATAGAATGGCTGACTTGAGCAGTGACCTGAAACATAGCATTGGCAAGTAAATCACATTTTGCGGATAAACTGCTAACCTGCCAACTCGGTCCACCTTGATTAGAAACTTCAAGTCTTCTATCGAGCCTCTTATAGAGGTCCTCAAGAAGATTACGTCCAGCCTGAACGTGTATCTCGATCCGACTTTCGAGCCCTAGGAGAAACTCGATGTAGCTGAAGGCAACGCTGGCTATGATGGCGACCTCTAGACTTTGGGAAGATTCATCAAGCTGGCGGCCAAGTTCCTGGATAGCCATGCTATAGTGCCTAACTGAGAACTCGATTGTAGGGCGTTTTCCCCACATGTCAGGATGATAACGGCTGCTGGTCAACGCCCCGATTGCTAGGGCCGCATGATGCAGTGCTGGTTCGGTAACAGTGGCCTGGAGGATAACATGTTCCCACGCCGGGAGCTCAAAAAACAAGGAGAATTCCGCGGCGCACACGACCTGGAAATATCTCATGTGTTCATGCTCGCCATCTAGCAAAGGCCTGGCAGAAGGGTACCGCAGAGTACGGATAAGCGGAGCTATTGCGTACCGCGGCGCTTTAGAAGGAGGCGATGAGGCGAAATCACATGTCCAGCCCGCTTTGGTACAGGTTAAGCAGGCGGGTCTAGTCTCATCGCACTTCTTATGCCTAGTTCTACAATTTTAAAAGTTCAAATTAACAAACTGATTCAGCTAGTTCATGTTACGGGCGGAGCCTACTCACCTACATGTCCGACATCCCGTGCTGACTCTCCTGATCCCCCGAGCGCCAAGTCGTGCCTTTCTATTCATCACTGGATCGCTCTCAACTTGACTTGGATCATGACGATAGATTGCTCTACGTCTTTGTTGAAGAGGGGCGAGCTCCAAGACGATGTTACAAGCGAGATAGAAATAATTACTCCGGAGCGTAAGCCTAGGGAGAAGGCTAAGATTACATGTGGCATTATTATTGGTTGAAGCGTAAGTTTATGCACGTTGAAAGCCGCTTGACCCCGCTGAATTCCTTGAGCGAGATCAGCCCCCCTATTCGCCGAAGAGGTGGAGTGCGAAGACCGCAAATGTACTCCGTAGAGGAACATCGAGTCGGTGAAAATGAAAAAAAAGCTCCTCACTTCTAGAGATTCTAATTCGGTTTCACTATTTCCGTTAGTCAAATCGAATTCATTGATTGACTAATAATAACTCCATTCACCGGACGAAAACGAAAGAGAGCCTTAACTTGTAGTATAAGGATTTCACCAAAGACTCTGCCTCCACCTACGGAGAAACGGGGCCTAGTTTGAGCGCTTGTGCGGGGATTAGGAGATCCGACTCGTATAGTTTTCCAATAAAATAGGCGGTGTAAGTTGGATTGTGGGGAAAGAATGTGTAAGCAGCGCGTAGCGGCATGTGCTGATTATGGTTGGTAAGCTTCATCAACTCACCGAGAAACTATTTAGTATTCTTGATTTTCAGAAACTGGGTTGCTTCTCAGAATAGACGCTTTTGTCTCAACTCCATCGTCTCCGAGAATACCTGTTGCTTTCCAGTAAAATCACCTTCGTTAGCCAAAATAGACTGAACATCCTCGCTGACCTGACATTAATAGTCCTAATAGTACATCTGATCAGCTGCAATATTTCTATCTCCCTTTTCTATAATGCCGCTACCCTCAGAGCCACTCACCCTACGCGGCGGTTGCAACTGCACCGCAGTGCGCTGGCGCATGTCCCTCCCCGAAGCCAGCAAGCGCGTCTTAAATCCCTACCACACTCCCGGAACCGACATAGGTGACGTTCGTCTCCCCACCGCAGTCATATGTCACTGCGATGGCTGTCGTCAAGCCATGGGTGCGCTGGGTGCATACGGGTTTACCACAGATATGGCAACTCTTGAACTTTCAATCCTTCCACGGACCTCAATTCCTGATCGAGGAAGCAACAAAGATGATTCACGACCGGAATGGATCCCTGCGGCTAGTCTGATGGATGATCCTGAGAAGTTTAGTCTGGATGATTTGTGGTTGATGCGTTATCAGTCTTCGCCGAAAAGAGATAGGTGGTTTTGTGGACGATGTGGAACGCAGATTGCTGTTGCGGCTTCGAAGGATACTATTCCTCCAGAGTGGGGTTGGCCTCGAGTGGTTAATGTCTGGGCTGGGACGACGGATCGTGATATTTTGGAGAATGACTGTAAGTATGGATTTTTCAAGTAACGCTGCTCGCTAGGAAGAAAGATGCATTTCGCCGTTGCTCCTTAAGAAGATTCACTAACCCCAAGATCTCGATGAACAGGGTGTCGACCTGACCACATTACGGATGCATCAATCGCTATTCCTTGGGTAAGAGACTTTGTCAAGAATGGTGGAAAGGATGCTGAGGAGCACCCTTTCATTATGATTGATTGGCATATGACGGATGACTTCAAGCCTCATATCGAGATGCTAAACCAGATGGGTGTCGACTTGAAAGTTACAATGTGGAAATAAGAGTTGGATGAAAGGGCAGAATATTCACTCAATATGATTTGAAATTCTGAAGGATGCATGTAAATGAAACCGAGAAATTGATGAGGTCAAAATGTTGCCCAGTCTAGGCTCGCCTCATAGTTAAGTTCAAGTTTTTCTTCCACCGTGGTCATGCTATTCTATTGTTCTTACTTGTCTTCTCGGTATGCTCATATCTGCTGGTATTCTAATCTATATGTATCAAAGAATCCATCCTACCCTTCCCCTCATTTCGCCTCTCCTTCAATCGGCTTCACTTTCTTAACAACCTTTGCCGGGCTCCCAATAGCGACCGAATATTCCGGAATATCCTTCGTCACCACACTCCCCGCCCCAATCGTACAACCCTTCCCAATCGTAACACCCGGCAAAATGATCACATTCCCTCCAATCCAGCAATCATCACCAATAGTAACTTCTCTCGCAAATTCAATATTATCGCGACGAGACTGGACTTCTGTTTCGTGTGTGGCCGCATAGATTGAGACAAAGGGCCCGAACATGACTCGGTCCCCGATTGTGACTAGACCGCAGTCAAGGATCACCATACTGGAGTAAAATTTAGTAAGCTAAGCAATGGAATTATATGGGGAGGGTAAACTGACTTGGTATTGGCATAAAATCTATCGCCAAGCGAGACATTGCATCCATAATCCAAGAAAAACGGCGGTTCAATCCAAGGCTCTTTACCGACTTTACCAACCAACTGCCTAAGAATCTTCTCGCGCTCGACACCCAGAGACTCAGTATTCGCATCATCTGGTAAATAATCGCAGAACTTCTTAGTGAGTTTCCGGGACCGTAAACGCCCCTCTTCGAGTTCAGGGACTAGGGAGTCGTAGCTGGGTAGGGGCATCAGTTTGAAGCTCTAAGGAAGCAAAGGAGGAGACCTACAGCATGCCTGAGATCATGCGTTCGTATTGCTCGCACCAAGGAGTGTTTTTGTATGTTTTGGCGAGGGCAATGAGTTCTTTGTTCTTCTCCGTATTGGGTTCCAGAGTGGTGGCTTTGGGGGGAGGTCGAGCTGCCATCTTGGGTGATAGCTCGTTGATGCGTGGATTCGCAGACTGGAATTGAAGGGTGTGTAAGGCAGAGACCGGTAGAGCTATGAAAAAAGTATCTAGAAAGTTCTTGTACAACTTTGTATGCTTGAAGTTGAAGTCGTGGTTGAGATATAGGTTTGGCGGGGTGACTAAAAGAGGCAAGTGGGGTTTGCCGTGGCTGTGTGCGGGCTGTGCCTGCCAAGAGACGCCTCGGATTCAACCCGAAGTAAAAGATCTGCCAATTTTGACTACGGCAGCTACTTCGCTCAAATTTTCCGGTATTATGTAACGATTGTCCGTATGACTCTCGGAAGTATGCAGTAGTTCTCCCTTGTGTGGCGAATTGTTGAGAACCCTTCGACTTGTGACTTGAAAGGGCTCTCACAGTTTTACTTCAGTCGGGATGAGGTGGAAACTTTTCAGCTTCAGTCTTGATCATGCAGATTGTGATTTCACTGGAGGATAAAAAGGTATGGCAATATCAATTTTATGCCGGCCTATCAACAAAAACTTTTGAATGTTTATACTAGTGCTTTGCACTGCAACAATTAGCTACCACTTAAAATTATAAAATACCAGAGAAGCATCTATGACCTGCAAAGAACATTCCCGAGCGCCGTACCATTCAGTATTTCTCATACTTGTCATTATAACCAGAGTCCGCAGATGTCCTAATCGCCCTGACCCTCCGCATATCAGCCAGATATCCCGGCACCTCAGCAATCATCGGCCTCGCAATACTGCTCTGCCTCACTTCTCCATAACTTTTTCGGATCCTTCCCCCATCATCATATCCAGCACTAGCATTATATCCCCCATTATCTTCATACGAAAGATCCTCCGCCTCTATAACCTGCGGCTGGTAATACCCCACACCCTGTTGTCCACCCTGCTTGTTATCATACTGATCAAATCCAGTCCCTTGCCTACTCGGTCCCTCACCCCCAATAGCCTTATTCCCAATCGGACTCTGCCACACAATACACCCCATGCCAACCAGCCCAACGAGCGCCGTGAATGCAACAGCAACCCAGCCTATCGCGCCCGAATAAGCCGCTACCACCATCCCCAAGAACACAAACGCAACAATCAGCATCCCAAACAGCAACGCAGACACCGCGCTCGCATACCACATCACAATCCTCCTCTTGTCACTATCCTCCGTCCCGAAATAACTGATCGCCTGCGGTCGGTACAGTGTAAGCGCACATGCTGCAAAAGAGGTAGTAGCTAGGTCGAGTAAGAAGAGCAGCCATGATATGCCGAGGTGAGATTGTGTAGTTAGGGTGGAGAAGGGACCGAAGACGGGAGGGGCGGGTGCTTGGACGATTTTCGAGAAGGTTATTGAGGCGCCCAGAGTGGAGATGCCGACGAGGGTTGTGAAGAAGTTGTCGAAGAATGTGGCGAGGCGTTCGCCGGGGTGTTTTTTGAGGGAGGCGGCGTCGGCCATGTTTGCGCCGTGTGTGAGGAAGTGATGGGGTTTGGGGTTGAGGAGATGGGGATCTCCTGGTTTAAAGGAAGGAGAGGCGCATGGGGATTTATTAGATTAATTATCGTGAGTTGTCGATCTGCGGGTTGGGTAGATTGCGGGGTAGATTGTTTACATATTTGGTTGACAAGGCAACGAGTGAGGTTTTCAAACCTCATTTTATGGGGGCAAGCGCACATGTTTTCGGCAAGTTCGTTGATTGGCGAAATCCATTTACACTTTCTCGAGTTCATTCTCTTCATGTATGCCCGTTCTGATTCCAGGCGTAGCAACGCCGATCGCCTTTTTATGTGGCGGCCGAGTTCTGTGGCCGTGCTGCAAGTCTTGACGCCACGGAAGCATTTCGAAAGATGCTCGCGAATACCGTGAATTCATTGACTAAGTCGATAAAGTTATCGAGAGACGTTTGTAAATCGAAAGCTTATTATTGGAGAGATTTATCACTTTCTGGGCGCTTTTATTTCTTCATTTTATTTCTCAAGCATGGGCCTGTTTTTCACTCCTACCATTTCTGCCTATACCAATGTTCGTCTTGCATGAAACTTCCAATTTTCTGTTACAGGTTAAAAAACGACTGACTTGCTCTTGCGATATTAGAGTTACTCTTGGAAGATCTCTCCTTCTACCTTTTGCTTGCTCTTGCCTGAAACCAATCCGCGCTTGCAGTATTCAGCTTCGTGCTTCCTTCATTTTACCTCCCTTGACAATTTACTTCTTGATTGCTGCCCTCTTGAATCTCCTAAGATTTCCTCTTTCTTGCCGTCATTTGAACGTCAGTTCATCCCTCTCTATACGGTCATGCTCGTATCAATTTTGTTTATGCGGCCGATCCTCGCCTTTGCTGCCGCTTCAATGCCGATACATTTGAGGCTTTCGGGTCATTCAAATTACAAATCAATCAAACAGAAAGACCGATTTGACGACTAGTCAGATTGAATATTGAAGCAGTCTATGAATGCACATGAAGGCTACTAGTGCCCCGCTAGCTAAGCGAAGCGTCTATTAAAAAAGCTCTTGTCGGTTGTGGGTGCTCCTTCCTTCTTCTTCCTCGACCACATTCATGACAACAACCATGCGCCGTCTTCTATTATTAAGCCCTCATCATCATACATGTCAAGTACGACTGGACCTGGCACAGCTACTGCAGGCCACTTACGCTGCGACTGAACGGGTTTGGTTCGACGCCTTAACGGTCTTTCCCCGATTAGTTGAACCTAAGGCGATGGGAAACCTTGAATGGATAGCTCAGCATCTTTCAAAGGCATGTGCTTTAAGTCCCTCAAGTTCCTTGCTTTCACAGACGCCAGGGCTTTTCCAGCATGCGCATTCGGTTCCTGATTCACATCTGAGCATTGCATATGCCGGCCCGATTCAATGACAAACGTTGGTTCCATTCACGGTTTGGGCATCAGACCACCGACGAATTCAATCGCCCCATCTCAACCCTAGAATCGTGCCCATCTGCATCTACACAAACGTTAACCAACTATGGCCCCTGCTGGTACCGATATTGCCGACGTTGCTTTTACCGCACGTCCTCTCGAAACCCATCTCCAATCCCAAACGCCTTGACTATTCCCCGTCCTCAATAAATCTGATCATCAGTTACGTCACTGAGTCACCGAATTTTATCGTTGTTGGACAATAGTCAGGGGTATTGATCTATCAGGTGGGAGGTTGGAGATACAAAGGGCGAGAAGGCCAAGCCATCATACAGATTATTCGACGTCTGTTGCTCATGGAACATCGCCGCGAAGAGTTCCGAACTCACCGGATCATCGTCTCCAACTGCGCGCGACCCTTGGTGTATTGTGTCTTGCAGACTATCGGCGAGCGACTGGATAAGGTTCGATGAAGCAAGGGCTGTTGGGCAAGTGGGGGAGAAAGAATTAAAAATTTCCTGGGCGCGCTTGATGGATTCAAGTGCTTGGGGAATCATGGAACTCAGCGGGTAGGCAGAAGCATGAGCCATGATGGTCACCGATGCGTTCCAAAGCGGCTGCAGGACCTCTGACCAGCCATAAAGAATGTCGGACATAGAGCAGACCGCGAAGACGGTGTCGACAATCACTATTGAGTGGTGGAATGCGCTGGAGATATGCAGCTCCACATACGGGCAGTGAGAGTCGGGTGGAATGATCGTTAAATGCGCATGATGCAGACGGATGAAAGGACGCTGGATCAGCGTGTATGCGTTGTGACAATGGAGTTCCAACAACCACTTGCCGCTGCCGCCAGGATGGGAGGGCCATGTCACATTCAAAGTTGAGCATCTCTGTACCGCGACTCAGCATAAGCTCCGATGGCAACTGGGTGCGCCAGTTCTCGAGGCCTTGGAGGGCAGACGAGAGGGACATGGCGTGACGTTCCAGAGAGCCACCGTCGTCCTCAACGAGATCTGCAGTCGAGACGCACGCGCAAATGTCAGTAACGACTAGACCAAGATTGATCAGACAGCTGGAGTACTTGTGAGGGTGCATGGTCTCTGCAAAAAGGTGGAGCGAGATGAAGCTGTTGAGAGCGTCCTCCGTAGGCAAGGGACATTTGACGAGACTTTTTTGACACGCAGCTGGCATCTCGAGCTGTAGTGAGCACTGGAGGTCCATAGAGAAGAGTGTCCACCACAATTGCATGCGAGCAGTCTTTTCGACCTCGGGAAGATGTCTTGGTGGAAGTCGATGGAGCTTCGCGATATATGCTTTCCGGACGGTGATGCCCAGCAGATTATATGCATCTCGAAAGGCATTGCCCTTGATGAAATAGAATGCCAAGAGAGTGTGGCATTGCAGAGCCTCGAAAGTCACCTCTGCGTCGATTCTCATGCATTAACGAGAGCGATGGAAGTAATCGAAGCCAGGCCAACTGGCTTCCTGCTGCAGACCCACTATCCGCCGGGAGAGACCCGTGGCATGAGCGTGTTGCATGCCCAGAGCAATTATGGCATCAATTAGAGCATTATTTATTGAATAGTCGTCAAACATGGTTGCCAGCGGCAAGTTGTCGAGCCCGAAAAATTGCGTTTCGCTCGTGATCTGGAGAAGGGGATGGCAAACATCCCAGAAGAGCCGGAGGTAATAGCTTCGCTGGCTCTTAAGTAGGGAGCTCTGGACGAGAGAACGTTCCGCCGAGGGAATTGGGGGATGGGGGAGTTGTGGAAATAGGCAGCTAGTATGTGCAGAGACAGAGGCCTGTGAATCAGCCGGCTGTCCACTGTCGAAGAAGCCCTGGATCTCAGAAGCAGAGTTGGAAAACTCCTTGTGGATATCGTTCATTGGGATACCTGTCAGCCATGGGATCTCCTGCTCTTCCCGGCCCATAGGCGTGGGCGATTTAGAGCTTGGAGGGGACTCCTGTGTAGCGTCGTCGTTACTGCCGTCGTTGGTGCGAGAGGAGCCAGGAGGCTCACGAGGGGCGTAGGACACCATGCATTTTGCCTTGATGTTGACGCACTGGGAGCAGGGCTTCTGCTCATCGCACTTCACGCGATGCTGGCGACAGTGGTCACAGGCTCTGGCGATTCTTTGTCTTTTTACCTGGGAGTTGACCACATGCTCGGGGCTGGAATTGGCGTCTACGTCGCTATTTTTGATGTTGTTTCCCATGTGGGCGCGGGCCGAAACGGACCTTTTCGTCTGAGTTCGTGCCTTTGCAGGCGCTGCAGAGAACTTGTGGAACATGGATGCTCAGCCCGCTCTATTCGTCATTCGCAATATCGTCACTCCAAGAAGGGAGTTTTATGTACACCTGCATGGTTGTGTTACACATGTCAGGATTACACCGTCTAAGCTTCAGATACGCTAATCCATATCCACTAGTGGAGAGTTCCATCAGCTAACCGTGTAAACCTTAGTGAAAACTACACCTCTTCAACGGCGCGTGAACTTTGATAGGAGGACTCCGAGGTATATGTGGAGCTTGGCTGAGCTACAACGGGGCTCTGCTTTCCCCTTACCTTTTTCTAGGCTGTTTTACGTCAAAAACTGTGATCATTTGTTGGCTGCTTCGCGCTATCACAGTTCACCGTCTCGAATTAGCGTGCTCGTGCTGGCTTCTCGGGATAACCCCAGATTCAAAGATTATATTTTTTTGGTCCCGCCATACGGAGCAATCAAGCGAAACACACTTGATGCCGCAGCGTCTGAGGCCCAACTGTAAGTTGTCTGTGGGATGCTAATTTAACATAGGCACATATTAGATTTCAATCCTGGGCTGACTTTGAAGTCCAATATTCGCCTCGCGTTGCTCAACTGGTAACTCGCTCGTACGAGCTGATCCTCGCTCGCCCACAACGTTCTCGTCGCCTTCTCGTCGCCTTCCTGTTCGATAACTTGGCGCGGTTACCCGTTATTCTCAGCCTTCTCTTTATCTATGGGCTTGGTCGGTATTTCGTCTGTCAGAGCAAACTTAGACCTCGCTCTGATCGCGGCGCCGTACTTGTAAAATATGAAAGGTATAGGCACCAGAAGCACACCCAGGCCTCCGATAAGTGAGCCTGCCACACCAACACCGAGGGCGTCGAACATATAGTTCGTGAAGAGTGGAGATGATGCTGCGCATGCGGACCGCAAGATAGTGTTTGCTGCGACGGCAGATGCAGCGTACATCAGGTAGGAGTCGATGATATAGTTGATGAACACGACGAAGATAAGCAGGATCGACAATGCGAGGAACACACCTGCTACAGTGGGCACCGCCCAATAGACCGAATTGTATTCTGCGGTCCAAGAGAACCAGAATATTGTAACGGCGAACATAACACTGCCGACCATTGCGCCAGGGAGACGGTCTTCTGGAACTGGCCTGCGATTCACTTTGGACCTTTTCTGGTCTATGTAGCTATTTATGAACAGTGCTAGGCTACCTAGACACGCACCGATGACTGTGCCGATCAGTGGTAGTTGGCCGACGCCAGCATTCCAGCCACGCTTCTGCTGGAAGACAATGGGATAAATGCTGAAGAGCATATACAGAAGGGTATAAATGATGGTGTAATAGATGGCGACGAAGAAGCTGATTGGATCAATGAGAAGTCTCCAAGGCCGCGTCAAGGCAATTCTGAAGATGCTTCCCAGTGACCGATCAGACGATTCGATGGGGGCTTTGATGCTCTCCTTTCCCCGTAGTTTGCGAAGACGCCGGGCTTTGTTGCGCAAAACTATTATGGGAAAAGTCTCGGGCAGAGTGAGGAGCAAAAGCTCAGTGGGGCCCGCCATCCATAGCAGCACATAGAACGTCCAACGCCATGTCTCCTTCAGCTGTAGGAATCCACTGACTACTGGTCCAAGAGCGGGCCCTACGAATGTCATTGTGGCAAAGAGGATCATGGCGTTACCACGTTCAACGGGCCCCCAGATATCAGCGAGAATACCGGGTGCGTTTGTGAGGGCCGCACTGGCGGCGGTGCCGGTCAGGAAACGGCCTACCAGAAGCCCGGCGAAGTTAGGCGTAAAGGCGCATAGGAAACCGAAGGCGAGGTAGAGTGTGAAGGATATGTAAAATATCCAGCGACGGCCGTAAAACTCGGATAGGGGGGCCCAGAAGAGCGGACCTGCGCAGTAACCTATTCATCGAAGCCCGCGTCAGTATGACTTCTTTGAGAATCTTCGGGAGCATAATTGAGGCGCGGAAGTGAATATATTTCACAAATTCAGAATTCACATTCTTAGAGTAAGCACTTGATGTGAAGAAATTTAAACATACCTAGGAGGAAAAGGGTAGTGACCAGCCCCGCGGCTTCAACTGAGACATGAAGGTCGTCGCTGATGCCCTGAAAAGAGCCGGATGGAGCAGATGAGGAGAAATTCGCATTCATGACGAGAGAGATCGCGATGGCGGTGATGTAGCACTTGCGTCCAAATGAGTAGTTCTTTGGATTCTCTGGGTCGTCTGATGCGAATTCGAGGTAGCCATCTTTGTCGAAGCAGAGCTTCTCCTCCGATCCTACGATGGGCGTCGAGGGGGCCATTTAGAAATTGAGGATATTCTGCTGGCCTTTGAGAGGGATCAGAGCCGTGATCTCGATATATATCGGATTGATTTGAGGGCGAGTTTCTCCTGGATTTAAAGGAGCTCGCTCCCTCCACGATATGACAATTTATGAAGCATCTCCATGACGATGAAGCGTCATCGAGGTGACGACGTGGCATTGCAATACTCTCAAAAAGCAACTATTTAGATCTTGCATCAAGAATTTCGAAATTGTTGTGTAAGTGTTCCGGTTTGATATTACCGCATTTGGCAATTCTGCCTTCCTCGGTTAGCGCACTGTAGCGCCGTTGCCCAAATAGGGGAATTCGCCGCATCGTTCCGGGACGCTAGGGGGAAAAGGGGGTGGTCAGTAAGTGCCTCTTCGGATATATTTTTTGGGGAGAGAAACTGTATTTCCACTTACGGAAATTCTTTGGGAACAATGCAAGTTCATGGGACATGACTTTAGGTAATGAGGAGCATCATCACTTACAAAGCTAGGTCATAATTCCGACTCCTCGTCTTGCTAACCATTCGCTCGCGGCGAGACCGAATTTAGAAGTGACGCAAAGACATTGAAATCAAGCCAATTCACCATGTTAGTGAGAAGAGAAGAGTATAAGGTCGACTTGATGAATTCCACTGACGACTCCGCGCCATGTTGAGAAGATTTGGTTGTTTCACCTCACTAATACTAAGGTTGTCTCACGTACCTGTGACCTCTTCTATCCTTCACTCAAGTATTCAAGTGTTCACCAAAAGAACAGCATCATCCGGTCACGGTAGTTTCATAATGCCATCTCCAATCGTCACAACGAGCTTCAGCGAAGCGACCCAGAATCGCCGCTCCATCCGCGCCCTCGAGGCAAGAACAACAGTCCCTGATAGCACTATTACCAAACTAGCCCAGGCCGCCATCCTCACCGTCCCATCGGCCTTCGATAACCAATCAGCTCGACTTACAGTTCTGCTCGGAGACGACCACCGAAAACTCTGGGCCATCACCGCTGACTATTTGCAAGCGAAAATCGGCGAGAAGCGCTGGAACGAGGGAACCAGTGACCGTATCGCCGGATTCGCCAACGCCTACGGCACGATTCTGTTCTGGGACGACCAATCGTGCGCCGTTGCGATGAAAGAGAATTCTCCGGATATCTATAAGGATCAGACGGATGAGTGGGTCCAGCAGAGTAATGGTATGCATCAGTACTATCTATGGGTCGCGCTCGAGGCGTTGGGGCTGGGCGCGAATCTGCAGCATTATAACCCGCTTATTGATGACGAGGTGAAGAGGACGTGGGATGTGCCGGGGGATTGGAAGTTGAAGGCGCAGATGGTGTTTGGTGTGCCGAAGGAGGGAAGTGAGCTGGGAGAGAAAGTGCAGAAAGTTGCTGTGGAGGAGAGGGTGAGGGTTTTTGGGGCGAAGATCTGAGGGGTGAGGTTTTGGGGGAGATGGAATGGAATTGGGAAGCCAAGTGATACATAGGAAATGAATAATTTACATGAATATTGAATGAAGAGATTGAATAGACATAATATGAGATTAAAACCGTCGTATGTTGAGTATAAATCCATTTTATAGACATGGCAGCGCTAAGAAGAAGAATTGAAGAAGTAGTTAGTTGTCGTCCAGAGGTCGTTAAAAATGGGAGTTGGCCCGTGCGGTGGCCTTGTCTGATAGAGTACAGTGGACCGTAAGCCATGTAGGACAGGTCATAGGGAGGAAACATGCTTCCTCGAGAAGGCACATGGTAAGTTATAGTTCTTCAAGACCAACAGTCGAAAATCTATATTGCTATGTCGACACAATCGTATAAATCAAATATCATAATAGCTGGCTTTTCCATTTATTTTTAGATATTGTACTGTAGGTAGGCGATAACGGGAGCCCAGATGTAAAGAGACCGTGCCCCGCAGGCCACGGTCGCAATCACCCCACCTCATCGCGAAGTCCACCAGGCGAACAAAGTCAAGCTCTATCTATTTTGCCTCCATAATGGAGTATTGATGTGAAATATCATACGAATATAATCAGTCTGGGAGCAATTCTCTGCCCAGAAGTGATGGCTTCCGTTGTCGCCAGCAGTCTTGATCTCTACAATGCGACCATGACCGTGCCTCAATCTCGAGAAAGCGACTACTTCTCGCATGTGAGTGAGCTCAGCACGCTCTAAGATTGGGAATTTAGTATAGCTACTAAGGGTACTATTCGGAAAGGCATCAAGTCCTGGCATCCCCGCGTCCGAGCGATGGAGAACGGACAGTAGCGTGCCAGCTGGATTTCCAAAATCCATTTCTTCGTCCGCAGCTTGGACAGGAGCAGACTTCGATAATCCGGGCAAGGAGCGCTGGAGCTTTCAGCTCAATGATAGCCAGATAAAGGAGATCGAGGAGGCGTACGATTTCTTCAAAGGTTTTTGGGTCCTAAAGTTCCTCTAGAATTTTTCCTCATCCTAGGTTATCTCGTATACTGATTTATTTTGCACCAGAACTCGGCCTGCCCTTTGAATCTATCTCGCAAGAATCATTCCCACTTCCCACATTGGGTAGCAAGCTGAAAGCTCTCGCTGCCGAACTTACCAGCGGGGCTGGTTTTTTCCATCTTCGTGGACTTGATCCCCAGCGGTACTCGGACGAAGTCAACGTTATCTTATATCTGGGTATTTCATCGTATATAGGGGAAAAGCGTGGCCGCCAGGACGAGCTAGGGAACATGCTGCGTGCGTCAGCCATGGGCATTCAACTTTCTCGATTTGCAATGCCAGAACGAGTGTGGAAGCTGACGCACGATATACAGTCCACTTGACAGACTTGGGATCTGTCATCGCTCCTGAGAGTGAGCGTCAAGCCCCATATTCGAGTGTTGGGCAGGTGAGAGTTTCTTGGCCGAGTTCAATTACCGCATATAAACTGCTGATGATACACAGCCTTTCCATACTGATACAGGCGACATCATCGCATTGTATTCGCTTGGTGAAGCTAATTGCGGCGGGGAAAGCCAACTTGCGTCGATGGCGGCAACTTATAATGAACTTGTCAAGACGAGACCCGATATCATTCGACTTCTGTCGTCGCCTTCTTGGATCTTTGATCGGTAGTGATCTTTCACTGGAAATCCATTTTCAGCATAGCTGATAAAGTTGCAGCTTTGGTCAGTGGCCACCGTATACTGTACGACCGATTCTATATCCAATGCCGAACGACGATGTTCTTTTTGCTTTTTCGAGACGACCCCTGGTTGGCAGCGCATCGTCGCCCCGCAGCCGCGGGATTCCAGACCTGAGCGCTTCGCACGTAGAAGCACTTGATAAACTTCAATCTACCGCGGAGAAACACGCTCTGTCGATGAAATTGAAGAGGGGAGATCTGTTGTTCTGGAACAATGTGGAGATAATGCACAGTAGGAGAGGCTTTACGGATTCGCCGGACTGTCGACGCCATTTGTTACGTCTGTGGCTACGCAATGATGCGTCTGAGAAGAGATGGCCAATTCCAGAGGAGCTTCAAGCTTCTTGGTACGATGCGTTTGACCACGCCGGACGGGAACAGCTTTGGCCTATTCAGCCGATCAAGGACCGTGCATATATCTGCAACCAGCAGCGCTCCTCAGGCCATTCATAGGTTTTCGGTGAGCAGAGGTGGAAATTTGGCTCGTTTATCAAGTTCGGTGAGAAGTCGACCGACTGATCTGGCATACCGATCATTAGATCTGCACAGTACTCCAACGTCAATATCGTACGTTTCCAGTTTTAGCCGATTTGTGTTCAGCTGTTTGTGGCGAAAAAGCCACATGGGTTTTTACCGGGCGTTTTAGGTACGAATGAGCGTTGAGCTGGTGGCAGCCTGCCTCAAGCCTCTGACATCAGAGGACCCCCTCCAAATTTCCGACTTGTGTTACACAAGGAAGTCAAATCCTGCTTTTGATTGGAGTTGGTGACACAGCTCGGGACTAGCATTTTCTTCGCGGATTCCTAAGTTATTCTTCTCAATGTTTGTTTTCTGTAGTTCAAATGTCAACATAGTGTCCAGGGTGCTTAACAAGAATGGATCCCTTTAACAACGCATGGTTTGAGCCCAGCGAATTTCCACACCCAGACTTTTTGCATGAACTGGAGACTTTAGAAACTTTGCAAAGCAACGGCTATTCTCTTCACCATACCACTGAAGCAGCAACAACGGCCAACACAACTAGTAACAACACTTCTACGTCGCCCAGTACCCCATCTAATACAGTTATCGGGGTAGTCCACTCCCGGCGGACCAGAAAACGGCGATGGCCGACATCAGAGGGCTACGAGTCCGAAGTTCTAATACGTACTAGGAAAACTCGGAAGTTGAGATCTCCTGAGGAGACTGCCAAGGTTCGAAAAAAGGGGGCATGCTTTTTATGCAAACTGAAGAAGAAAGTGGCAAGTTCTGTCTTTTGTCTTCCAGCTTCTTTCTCAATTATGCCTACTAATTTTACTTCGACAGTGCCAAGATGGAGATGACCCGGAAGGCTCTTGCCAACGATGTTTGGAATGCGCCAAGAATACAACCATCTTGCCCGGTCTTCTTCGCCCTGTCTGCTGGAGGCCCAACATTGGTTTCACCGAAGTTTTCCGCAGAGGTACTGTTTCAAAGACCTACTCTTTGGAGAGGAGAATACGGCTCTGACATACACTAAAACAGGTCCCACTATCGATTTTGCAGCCTCTCTGCGGGGTAATAGTGAGGATGCAGGGCCAGGCAGGCAAGCGCTGTGGAAGCACTTCGCGACGCGCCGAAGCGGGAAGGATACAACCAGAGTAGTGGAATTATCCCAGAACAGCGAAATACGAAACACATTGAAAATCCGCCTAGATCGATACCAGCCCTTGCCCACGGATAAGCAGTACTATCCGTGGTTTGAGGACGGCGTTGAGCAACGTTACTATACCCCTGCATATGGGATCACGAATCTGCTCATGGTTCAGTCTGCGATTGAGAAGTTTCTAGATGAGAACCTCTCAGAATACATTGAAGTCTACATGCGGAACGCAAGCAAGATAACGCAAAGAACGTTCCACACTGCACAGCAGCAGAAGGTTCGTAGATTTTCTCTGAAATATCCGTTAGCGGGGTATCAGTCGCTAACATGTGCCAGCAGCATTCACCCCTCATTGGACGCGCCCTAAAATTATGGGTTTGCTGCCGATTCATTGAGGAACCCTGGAGCATCGCCGGCTCAGAGACACTAGGGATGTCTCCCGATGCGAATCCCAACTGTCCCTACCACGACCGCATCCCCGTGCCGCCAATCGTGGACCTACAAATCGATCTAGTGGTCATCAATGAGTTCCTCAAATCTGAGCTGAAGACAATATTGAAAATACTTAAAACGATGCTGGAATCGAGCAGCCCATGGAGTAATTGGTTTGAGATCCATTTTGCGTACTTCATTCTCTTGCACAACGTGGAGTTGACCACGGCTCATGACCTGTGGTTTGTCAAGCGAAATAACCTTAAGGTTAGTACACTGTCGATACCTTCTTCTCCGTTCTTGGAAGCAATCATAAGCTCACTAGATTTTCAATTTCTAGAGAAAGTACTCCAACAAGGCTCTCATCGATACCATAACGCAAGGGGCAAATACGCTCCTAGTTTGTTTCCATTACGCGCACCAAGGCTACGCGCCCTTCTCCAACATCGGATTGGAACAGTCACTTCATTACACAGACGCGGAAAAAGAATATTTAAGCGTGCTTCGCCCTATGATTCAGCGGCTGGGGGGAGATCACTTGCATGATCCAGCTAAAGAACTGTTTTGGACTTCTCAATTGTTGAAGCCTGATTGGAGACCTGTGATTCTTATGTCATAAAGCATGAAAGACGCAGTAGTCGTAGATTTATTGTAGCACCGGCTATTCATATGTTGTTCTCCTTACTGGGAATTCGCAAGTAGAAATCGTTCAAATCGAAGTGCTCTCGGGTGCCGCTCCTCCATAGGTTCTGCGTTGAAGTACAGCCAACAACGGCTGAAACGTGCCAGTCAGCCTCATGACGGTCATAATGGCCTTTTCCCACTACCAAATGACGCAAGGCTTTTCATCCCCCCTGCATTTCCCCTGTCGGTTCCATACTCACCGGCCTATGCCCTCTCACGTGCGCCATCCCTCCTTTACCCCTAAAACGCCACAAGCTTCGTTGAGAAACTCTCCGCTTCAATGTCAGCTGAGAAAACGTCATTTATGTTCGCAATTTCTACTAACTGTGCGGCGAGATGTTCACCGCGCGAGCCTCCCCCAAGAGCTCATGGATTTAAATGAAGCTATGCCTTCCCTTTCACTGACACTGCATGCTTCACTCTCACAATGTCCACCCCTCACACTGCTGGGTAATACGTATCTCCATCCACTATTCTCACTGATAAATACTAACTTTCTTCTAGCACCAAACTACCAGTGCGCGCCGAACCAAGAAAGCAAGGAGACAGAATCATAGTCTCGGGCTGCGATCTCACGCCATATGTGGAAGCACATGCCCAGAAGACTGATACAACATTTGAAAGATGGTTGAAGGAGGAGAATAGGCTACAGAGAATGGCAGTAGTTGGAAGCCCGGCGAACATGTCTGAAGTGGGAAGAGAGTCGAAAATATGACGATTTGGGGGAAGTGTTAGATGTGGGTGGCAAGGAGGTTGTTTATCGTGGAGGGGTGGGAATTGATTCGAATGATGATTTCCTTGAAGATTTCAGACAAGCATAATCAGTGGCTTATATCTATTACCTAAGCTATAGATTCTCGGTCTATGGAGAACTGAAACTTTATTTCGGATCCCAATGGTCTTGATCGTACCAATTCTATTCGATTTTTGATTGTTCATATTAATAATGCATGTTAAAAATTAGATCTGTAACTTCAGCAGTCTCGAAAACACAGAAATCTTTTACGTTGAAGTAGACAAACAGAGTCATAGACCGTCTATGCTGTACATACACAATGAATGGCCTCTGGAACGTAGGTAGCCTACACCAAGGGTCCAACCGAAGCCGTCAAGACGACTTCCCTGACGAATTCCTTTCAGCAAGTAAAGTTTGACAACTCCGCCTCAGTCCAATCCCATAATTTCTGCGCCAACTGAGAATCTTTTACTTCGGGTCTTCCCCCACCAGATATTCCGAGGGGCTCATAATACTCCCCGCTCTTCACCCCCCTCGTCGTCGCGGCCCACACTTGATGCTTGGCAGCTGTCTCAACAGAAGTGAAGAGCAAAAACTTGTACAAATAGCGATTCATCATTTTGTGGAAAAAGGGTGTATCAATCGCGTTGGCGTGCAATTGGGTGTCAGCGGCACCGGGATGAACTGCCACCACAGTCAACTCCGGGTACAGGCTTGCTAAGTGCCGCACGAAAAGAATGTTGGCAAGTTTGCTCTGCCCGTAGCGCTGGAAACCAAGCAGACGGTCCGCGGGTGTTCTGAGAGTTTCAAACAGAATTCCTCCCTCGGGGGCACTCCAGTGACTATAAGAAGTCATCACAATGACGCGAACGTCGTCGCCGGCGCTTGCAGTACTTTTGAGCAATGGGAGCAACAATTTCGTTAACAGTGCATGACCCATATGATTGATGCCGAAGTGTTTTTCGAATCCATCTTCAGTTAGTCCTGGTGGGACGGACATGACTCCAGCATTAAGCATGAGAATATCGAGGCGATCTACTTGAGACAAAAACGTGGCGGCGGCCTGCTTCACGGTGTCGAGCGAAGCAAGGTCCAGTGGCAGGATTCTCAGGTCAACCTGGCGCGTTTGCTGGCGGATCTCGGTACATGTAGCTTCAGCTTCTTCAACATTCTGTACAGCAAGCCAGATTTGGGATGGATTGTGTTGTGCGAGGTAAGTGATTGCTTGTTTTCCTAGCCCCGAGCTCCCTCCTGTGACAAGAATGACTTTGCCATCAAGCGGTGGAATATCTTTGACAGGATCAAAAGCTGTGGCATTGCTGCCACTAATGTTACCGAAATTGAACATTTTGTTAAGTAGTGTGGGTTATTGGCTGAAAGAAAGGGCTGCAGTGGAAAGGTTTTGCGTTTTGGAAACCAGCTCTGCGCAACGCGTTTTCTTAAATTTAAAGCAGCAGCAGAAATGCAGTTGATATACGACTAGAAGTAGTAATACATTGAAGTCCTATGAAGTATGACAAAGATGACAGATATACGGTTTTTTTCTAGGTAGCAGGGGATACGTGGCTCGGCTGCGCCGCATTCCGCGCTGGAACTCGTAATGCTGTACTGTAAGCAAGATTCTCTACTGCTTTTAGAGCACAGATTCGCTAAATATCTGAGCAGAACTATGAATCCAGTGAAGTAAAATGACATATTCACGCGAAGCCAATATGAATACGAATTTCAGGTTCATTCCTTTCGCTAGCACAAAATCTATCTAGTTTATGGTCGTCGAATACTGGTTTGGAGAAAGATTGGAAATTCCAATCAAAATATAGATTTACAACCTGACAGGCTCTTTTAACGACAGTAGAGCTGGCTATGTGGGTAACACGAGATTTTAAGCAACTCGTAGTACACCGAAGTATGCAGTCAGATCAGATCAGAATTAATCCACGCCCATACTAGACCTCTGTAACGCTACAACTCTTGTCTGGAAAGTGCTTAATCTTTTCAACTCTTCATTGCCTACTCTCAAAACTAACCCTGCAATATCTAGACCTTCTGAGCCGGCTTATGATGTCTCTCTGTGTTTCAAGTAATCAGACAAAGAAGCTGGCGGTCTTTCGGCATCTCTTTGTCTGGGACATCGCTAAAGAACGAAGCACGGAATGTATAAGCTGAGGCTTCGACATCCTACACAGAGAGTCGCGGGCATCACAAAATCCAGGTAATGAATGATTTCCGTCTGAATATCCATAACAAGCAGAAATGATGTTTGGTCATAAGAGGCATGGGCGCCATAACCACGAGCTGACAGGGTCCATGGACTCGGCCAAGATCACACCGCCAAAAAACCCAACAGAGACGACCATTAGGTTTGAGTTTACTTGAGCCTTGTCCCCTTCCTAGAGTTCATCCAATCACTTGGAAATCCTAGGTTGCCTTCCTTTTTACCTCACTTCACAGAGTACTTCCAACAGTGTCTCCCTCGCTTCCTCAATGCCCATCTCTGAAACATCCAAGTCGAGATACACAATCTTCAAGTATTTGTCTTTGGTGCAAGCGAAGACCTTCTCCCGAGTAAACACATCGTTCTTGCTTCTCATCTCCTCAAGAGCACCGATGTCTCCTACTTTCGACTTCCCTCCGTGCTTCCTCTTCTCATCACTCAACCTCTTCATGTTCTCTTCCAAATCGCATATCATGTTAACAACAACCAAGGCCACCCTTCTTGCCTGTGCGAGTTCAGCATACTCCTTGAATTGCTCCTCATCAGCCGACGCTGTTGGTTCTAACATTGAGGTGAACATAACGACAAGCGCGGGCTCAGCAATGCACCTCAGACCTTCGAGGACGGTTCTCCGGATTTATTTGCGCATTTCGTGATGATTGGAGTTCCAGATTGGTTCGATAGCTGCCGCAAGCTCAATAAGAAGGTGATTTTCGATCAGTCGATGAGGACGGTCATATTGCCCCAGCTTTTCAGAGACAGCTTTGGTGATGGTAGTTTTTCCAACACCGGGAGGTCCATTCACGACGAGCACGCATGGTGCTGGTAAGAATTCTTGATTGGGGCTACCAGACGGTTGAGAAGTCGTACTAGGATTGGCGGAAGGCATGTTGAGTTATCCTTTGAGTTTTGGAAGGTGAAGAAATCAGTATATTTGTCGATATACGGTGTGTTGTAATTTATTGAGGAGAGATGTAGACTGGAGAGTGAAGAATAGCAATCTGGGGTGAGTGCGATTGAATTGCAAGCAGGAGGAGGATGTAGGAGGCAGGAGGCAGAAGGTAGGAGGTAGGGTGCGTAGATAGATTAGAGTAAATAATAGAGTAAACAAATTTTCCCTACGCGCATTCTTACAATCCCCCCTATTTATGCTCACCACGTTAATGCACTGCCATTTCGCATCAGACCCTAGATTCCAATCATTTTGGTGGGTCTACGCTAACATGAGGTGGGAGGTTTCCTCCCACTCAAGTTTCCTAGGGAGTTTTATCAAGGCGCTAGTTCTGAAGTAAAAAATATATGGCTTTAAGAAGCAGTTGGGAGTGAAGACGACTTTCTGTCGTGGTAGCGTACCAACATCGCTTATTTAGCCAGCTGCTGCGCTAAACTTGGTCTATCGTCAAAGATTTAGACATGTAGTTCCAGGGATTGACGCCGGCTCTCGAATTCTTTATAATGATGTTGATATATGCCCTTAAAAATCTCATAGCTTGTCCAAAAGACAAGGGAATGCAAAGCTCCTCAACTTCCAATGTCTGTGTTAAAAGATGGTTTGACCGCCATTTTGCAGGCTTTTTACAGCGAGTGCCCGTTGGGATTTGTGTACTAAGCACCCGGCGATGGCTACTTGTAGCGTTTAGTGCGCTACCACAGTGACGAGGGCTTATGGAGCAGCACGGGGATTCGGTCGCTAAACACCCTAACTATCCTAGAAATTATTGTAAAATCGATGTGATAAGGCTTTTTATGGAGCAATACAAATGAATTGCGGTAAAGCTGAAGTATTTAGCACATAACACCATCTGACGCCTCCCCAAGCTTGGGGTCTTGCACGCGGGCGACAACCTTGACACTCACCAGCCTCCTCCCGGCGCTATTGTACATGGTTCAAAGCTGATACTCATTGCCAGCCAGCTGATCTTCAGTCCACTGCCAGAGTCTATCTGCCAACGAATTGTCTCTTGACCGCTCTGAGCCCATGGACTCTTTTCCAACCGGTTCGTAAAACGCCCCGGTTTTAACATCAGTACTGACAGTAGCCCATAGCTGATTCAAACTCCCTTCCTCGATGCCGACTGCGGTAAACGAAAAAATAATTGGAGCTAAAATCTTGGCCAAAAGAAAGTTCTTCCTCATGGTATTGGTGAGACCAGTCCTAACTGTCCCAGGATGGATGGCAACGGTCGTTATATCGGGATATCTCCGTGCCAGCTCTTTCGAATACAGAATATTGGCCAACTTTGACTGGCCGTAACGCGTATATGCCGTACCCGGGGGTCCTGCTGAGCGTAGATTGGCGAATTGAATTCCTTCTTCCGGTGCTCTGTTGTGAGAATTGGATGTCAAGTTGATGATGCGGACATCTGATCCTGGAATTTGGGCGGTTTTGAGCATCGTGGGCAAAAGCAGCTTCGTGAGTAAGGCGTGGCCGAGGTGGTTGGTGCCGAACTGGATCTCATAACCGTCGACAGTCAACTGAGGTGGCACAGCCATAATCCCAGCGTTATTCATGAGAACGTCAAGACGTGAGCTGATGGCGAGGAATTTCTTTGCTGCTGCATGGACTGAATGGAGGGAGGACAGATCCATTTGAATGAGGGTGAGTCGAGCATTTGGTACTATGGCAACAATGTCGGCAATGGCTGCAAGTCCCTTCTCGTTACTTCGCGATCCGATGAAGATGTTTTCCGGTTTGTGTTTTGCTAGCTGGAGAGCTGCTTCTTTTCCGAGCCCAGCATTTCCTAGAGTCACCAGTTAGTGAAGCTGCAATAATCCAGTGTACAAGCGGCTCAGAATTGGTGATGTCTCAATTTACCTCCTGTTATAAAGATCACTCTCCCAGATAAAGCTGGAATATCTGTTTCCGGTGTGAATGAAACCATTTTTTGTGCAGAAAATAATTGCAAGTATGGTAATCAAGTGAAGTGATGTTATTTTTCACCTTTTGACCTTGGATTTCTTATAACTCCTTTGCCGGAATTAAATCACGCCGGCCAGAGGCTCAAGGGGACCAGCCTGGCACATTCTCAATACGAAGCTTACTGCTTTCAGAGTCTAGTCCACAAGACTGCTAGCTGTTTTAAGATTGCAGTCGGGGAAACTCCGACAGCTTAGGGCCAAGACTTCGGAGTTAGTGGCTATGTACTGACAGAGCTGTCGCCTTACCGTTTTGGGGAAGTGGAGTAGGTCAGCGCTAGCCGGATTCGGACCGTTCATCCCATACATTTGAAAATACATTCGATTACAGCATCGAAGTGTGCTGAAAGTTTTCGAACATGCCAATTTGTCGGCATAATGAACGTTCCGCTCAATGTAATCCAAGATGAAGACGGCCGACTCAGAGACGTCAACGGACAGCCCATGATTGTGGTCTTTCCAAGCAAGCCACAACGACCGCGAGCCGTTCCAAAATCAGGAACAAGCAAGAGTGAAGCCAAGACAGCGGACACTCAATCGTTTGCATTTATCAATGTTACCAGACCTGATAGAGAGGATGAGAATTCTCGGCAGCTCATCAGGACCCATGTAATGAAACATTTCCACGCGCGAGCTCGAGAAAAGCAAAAGTTACGCAGTAGCAACGGAATTCCTCGAAATTCTAACAAATGGAAGGCGGCCACTGAAAATGAGACCCCAGTCCGGAACGATCCCTGGCATGCACCTGTATTACCGGCACCGGCAATCGGACCTGAATTCGTCGTCTTCCCAGTGCCAATGCAGCCTTATATGCGGAGACTAATACATCAATGTGGGTTAACACATCATAATCCATCTTGCACTATTTCTAAAACGAAGAAAAACAACAGTCGCGACCTCGATATACCCCCACTTAGACCCCAAGCCGTGCTCCAAGCCAGAATCTTCCGTTTGGTTTCCAATGGTAATGACGGATCCTGCTCTATTCCACGCTATACTGTGCACTTCGGCAATTTATATTGACCTCGTTTCTGGGACAAAACAAGAATCATTTCCACAACGAAAGCATATGCTAGAGGCGATAAGTCTTATCAATACCAGACTTCAAGTTGAAGCCAAAGAATGTGTTTCAGATGCGACAATCACGACGATTCTTTTCATAGCGAAGGCTGAGGTAAGTAGCTACACCGTGATAAAACTCAGAGCTGACTTGGAGCACGTAGTATGCTGAAAGAAATTATGTCAATTGGAACATCCATATGGATGGCTTGACAAGAATTGTCAAGATCAGAGGAGGCATGACAAAGCTGCGGAACTTTATTCGGCAAAAGATATACAAGTTGGTACCCAAAGAGACATAAAATTTGATCTAACTAATGCTAGAGTCAGCACTGAGCTCACTGGGTGCATCGAAACTGGTTCAATACCTCGTTTTCTGTGCATCGAAGATACTGTTCCTGCTGGACCATCAGCAGCCGCCCGTCCTCTTGCTCCAGGCATTGAAAGCCTCAAACGACCCTATTTCCTTGATCAAAGATTGCTTTCACTTCTTAACGAAGTTGAGAAACTCACCAACGGGGTTGGGACTCTCTCAGATCTGGACTTGGAACTAACAGCCGTTCGCGTTCGATATCGACTCCTTTCTTGGAATCATTCGACCTCTGAAGATAGCCAACGTTCCGCCATAAATCAGTCCATACGTTACGGCGCAATTTTATACATTAAAACGCTAGTCCGAAGTCCTTCGGTCCGTGGGATTGACTATACAAATGTATTGTCTAGGCTGAGGCTTCATCTTTCGAAGTTGCGGACTTGCCCTGACGCTGCGGGTTTGGTGCTCTGGCTATTATTCTTTGGCGGAATCACCTCTGAAAATATTTGCAGGTCTTGGTTTATACCGAGATTAGTTGATGTCGCTACTCAAGCAGGCGTCAATACCTGGGAGAATGCGAGACTATACTTGACAAGCGTTTGGTGGGTCGAGGCTGTCCACGAAGAGCCTTGCAAGCGTCTATGGGAAGATGTTAAATCGATGCAGGAAGAGACTTCGAACTAGCAGCTCCATTTGCTATTGTGTTGGCTGGCAATAGTGTTATATTGAAGCTTATCGTAATGGTTTGCTTAGTTCTCTCAGGCAAGGGATGCGGCCCTGGCGGCGCTAGCTAGGCCTGCTAGCACCCTACGTAATAGGATCTCGTTATTTGAGCTCCCTTCTCTAACTATCTCTTCTTCTCTCCTTATTTAAGTATTCTCGTATCCAGGCAGAATCTACAGGCTTAAAGACTTTCACACCCTTTATTAGGCTTGCTCTTTGACACTGTCCGCACGTGCCGTCACAGTAATAGCACAGCGATCCAAGCTAGAGAGTTACCATTAAATATTTTATATTTGTTTATATTTAGATTGCAATGACTATAGTTCGTCTTGTGATAAAAGTTCTTTACAAAAGAAAACAAAGAGAAGATTTAAGTCTGTGGGAAACAGGCCTAGCATGGTCCCTGATCATCTGATTGGAATGGCAAGATTGTCTATAAAAGGGGGAAGAGAAGGTAGAGAATTACGGATCAAGGCTACACCTAAGTTAATAAATTGGCTATGAGCATCGCTGTGTAGCATATAGAGCCTTTAACAAGAGTATAAGAACCAACCATTTGGTGAGACTCCCGTCTAGATTGAAAAAAGACGTAAGACAAGAAACAAGAGTGTACCAGTAGAGAAAGTCTCGAGTATAGAGAGCATCACTGTATTAAGCGGCCGGAAGCTTATATCTCTTTGGGTCTTTAGACCACATTCTCCTCTTTGAAGTCATCGATTCCATTGGGATACTTAGCAATCAAGCGTCGCATCTCCTCCATGGCACTATACAGACGTCAGAGCTTTGTACCGACGCCTAGGATAAACTACTTACAGTTGTCTGGTGTTTCTGTTTTCAGGCCATAGGGCTGATATCATGATGTTGTTTCGCCTTTTCATAGTCAGTATAGCTTATGGAGCAGGTCAATGTTGAAATACATACAATGCGTATAGTGCATTTCGGTCGTCGCGATCTTCAATGGGTTTGGAGATTTCGATGAATTTATGATACGCAGTTTGATGGTGTCTATTTGTACGATATCGAGCTGTCCGCCAGGATTGCATGTCATCTAGTCATGACTGTCAGCTTAAATCGCGATCGTGGAGGAAATTCCTCGAACACACATTCATTGTGGGCATATGTGGCACATGGGTCATAGAGGATGGGCTCATCGGTGACCATGTCGACACCAATATTACCATGCCAGAGGTCTCCATGACACAGGGCAGGTTTAATCGACCTGCCGCCGCTCTGCAGTGGTCTCAATAGCCTTGGGATGACTTTCTCGAATGTTAATTCCAGGAGCCGGTCCATTTCGGCGTCTTGGCCCTGGACACCTCTCTCCCACTCTACTTCCTCACGGAAAGTTCTTATAAAGAATTCTTCCCAGTTATCACACCAGTCATTGGTTAAAGCGTGGTTTCCGAAATGGGTCTTGCAATGGAAGCCAAACTTCCCCGTTGGCGAAACAGATTTGTTGTGCAACTCGGCTATTACCGCAACGAATTGTTGGGCAGATGGCATCTCATCTTCCATCTCGTGAAAGTCGTTGAGGACGAAGTGCCGGTCGGGGTTTGTTGTATATGTGCCCCATGTGATGGGCAAAGGCATATTGTTTGGGATAACAAGATTCATGGCCTTGAGAAATCATTAGTCGATGTATCTGATTCCAAGCCGCGCTCAAGGTGATATTTACTTTGGTTCCTTCGTGTTCACCCTCTGCCATCTCCTTTCCCAGCGGTCCAGTCAAGACCTACGGTAGTCAGCTTTGAGTTACTCGACAGCGAAAGCTCTGAGTTTCCTTAAGAAAGTAAGCCTTCTTAGAACCATCGGGAAGGGTCGTGTCGATACGGTGGCTCAAGGCCCAATGACTTGCCCCATGGACGACGATCGACTTGATCTCACAGCCTTCAGGGAGGGCTACGAAGGTGTTAGCCACGTCTCAATCTCTGCCTGATAGCTTGAGTATGCTCACCTGCGATTATTGCTGGGTCCAACTCTCTCTCAGCCTCGTCTAATTCAGGGACCTCAGGCGCATCGAATCCAGGCGGGATGTAGACCATTGTAGTCGGCTTTAGGGAGCTACTCTCGAGATGCACTTTTGCTTGTTGAGTGACAGATGGCGCGGGGTAACCTTATAATGCAGCTCCGAAAACGAAGTTGAGGACGAGGCTGTGAAACAGTAAGAGAGAGAGAGCCAGGCCCAATATAGAATTATCGATGCCCAATAAGCGGAGAACACGTTAGGAGAGCTTAAGCACAGCCCCGTCCGTGGATTCGCCATGCAGCAGCGATGCACGTTATAGCAGCGACTGCGAGACGATGATTTGCTACAGCGGTCGACTTCAGCCTAGACACCGTCGTACAGCGCTAGAATGAAATAGGAACTTAATATCGAAAGGCGTTGGTGTGCAGAAAAATGTGATATTCGTCTCAATGAAGAAATTTTTAGGACCATATAATATGTTTAATGAAGGGAAATAGATTGGGGTCGTTGAGGTATACTTTCTTCCCCGATTCTAAATTTTTATACAAAAATAATTTATTTATAAAAAACATCTACTCCAAGCTCTAGGTAGCTAGGGAAAACATATTAATTACAATTAAATGGATCATAAACTCCCTGTATTCTCCTTAACCCCCCCCTCAAGTTCAAGGATTATTGTATCGGGATACTCAGAATTAATTATAAGAAACGCCCCCGAAGTAGGCTAAGCGCTTGTTCGATCCCTACGACAAATTCTGCTTATCCACCGTGGCCCACATCTTGGGGCCACTAGGGCTGCCCCACCGCCGGGCAGTAGCGCTCCTTCGAGCGCTACACCGAGAAGGGGGTATCCGTTTCCTAGTCCTGAGGTTGCGTCTCTAAATTACGCTGGTTGTGAGAGACGCTCATGGAAGGATATTTTCGCCAAACCTTCAGGGTCCGAAAGTTTGGCACTTTTCAAAATATTTAGATAATTCTAAAAATCTCTAGAACTACTATATTGGCGTCTCTCGTCACGGATACCCAGTCGAAATTTTGATTCTGTGTCGTTGTGGCGAAACCACGCTTTGGGCGGTTAGCTATATCTCGCAGGGTTCTCGATTACACAAAGGATTGCCCGTAACATGAATGACTTCTCCTCGGCCACTCAACCGTTCCTCTTCTCGATCCGATGCACACAGCAGAGTATCTGAACATGTTGGCGACTCCTTCCCGACTGCCAGGTTGTCGTAAGTAGTCATTATGTCGGTAAGTCAAGATATTCCCAAACTCCTACCAATTGAATACTGACAAGCCTCGTCTGACAGCCCAATTCGAAAGAGCGCTCGCGATCAGACACAGGGCTCACCTACAGCTCAGGATTCGTTGGTGTGAATGATGTTACTCTTCTCGAGCGAAGATTCCGCGGGTGGGGCGTACGACGGCGGACCAGCGAACCCGTTGACGATGTCCGAGGCCCTCTCGGCTTGCACTTGTTGCATTTGGCGGCCGAGCCCTTGGTGGACTTTATATTCGTGCATGGTCTTCGTGGAGGCTCTATCAAGACATGGAGGAAAGGCAACGACGCGAAATTGTTCTGGCCCCAGAACTGGTTGCCTGTCGAGCTAGCCTTCAAGAACGTCAATATCCACACCTTTGGATATAATGCAGATTGGGGTGATACCAAGGACAGTTTCTTGAATCTGCACGACTTTGGGAGGGCTCTCCTACAGGAAATGAAGATTTCGCCCCATATAAGGAACGGCGGAGGGAGCCCCATCGTGTTGATCGGCCACTCGATGGGAGGACTGGTCATCAAGAAGGCTTATATTTTAGCCCACCAAGACGTTTCCAATCAGGATTTTGTACAAAGAATGCGCTGCGTCTTCTTCTTAGCCACACCTCACCGTGGATCCGACTCAGCGCAGCTCCTAAATAATATATTGAGAGCTTCAGGAGCCTTCTCTGCTCGACAATATGTCACTGATCTCGAGAAGAATTCTTTGTCAACGCAGACCATCAACGATGAATTCCGGCTCTTCGCTGACGATCTTCTACTCTATTCATTCTACGAAACCACGAAAACGAATCTTGGCGTCTCATCCGCCATGATTGTTGAGAGAGACTCTGCTATCCTGGGTTACAAGAACGAAAGCGTGCAATACCTGAATGCAAGTCACAGGGATGTCTGCAAGTTTGACGACCCTTCAGATCCCAACTACATTACGGTGAAAAATGCACTCGCTACTGCCGTCGAGGAACTCCTACGAGGCAATTTTGCGACTAAGAGTGAAAAGTCCAGAGCTGAAATGAAAGTGATTTCAGCTTACGTAGATATTTACGAGAATCCGGACGACCTCCTAGACGTTGGGATCAAAGGAACTTGTGAGTGGATCGATAACAAACAGGACTTCGAGGAATGGCGGGACTCGTTCGAAGATCCTCTCGGCGACAACGTGGATCATAGTCTCCGCTGTTACTGGGTCCGCGCGAAGCCTGCCACTGGGAAGTCTTGCCTCACAGGCCACGTCATTACACATTTGCAAGAACTTGGACTTGACTGCGCTTATTACTTCTTTCATTATGGAAATAAGATGAGCCAAAAGCTGAGTGGACTGCTTCGGTCTTTGGCTTTTCAAATGGCTAGCTCAAATGCAATTGTCAGGAAGAAAATTCTCGAATTGGTGGAGGATGGCGTCAAATTTGATAAAGATGACGAGGGAGCAATCTGGCGAAAGGTATTCGTTAACGGGATCTTGACTGCTAAAATCCACAGAACGCAGTACTGGGCTATCGACGCTCTCGACGAGTGCATCAACTATTCTGTACTCTTTCCTTTCCTGAGCAAGATAGAGTCTGGTTTCCCACTACGGGTTTTTATTACCAGTCGCATTCATCCTGACATAGAGAAAGGGTTCAACCGAATAAGTCGTGATGTTATTGCGGTAGGGATATCATTGCAAGACACCCATCAAGACATCGAACTTTTCCTGCAATCAAGAATCGACGACCTACCCGTGGATGATACTGCTGAGCAACAAGAACTGGCAAAGAAAATATTATCGAAATCTGGGGGCTGCTTTCTATGGGTACGACTTGTCTTACAAGAGCTCGAGCACATTTATGAACAGACACACGTTGAAACAGTACTTGACGAGATGCCGGCGGAGATGAGCGAGTTCTACGATCGGACAGTTGAGCTCATGTCAAAAACCATCCGTGAGAAAGACATCGCGAAGGCTATTTTAAGATGGTCGGTTGTCAGCACGAGACCACTGAAGGTTTTCGAACTTCAGAAAGCTCTCAATTTCGATATAGGAGCCAATGTTCGAAGTATTGAGAAGTCGATTGAGGGTCTGTGTGGTCAACTGGTAGTCGTTGACAAGAACGGAGCAGTGCAGATGGTGCATCAAACCGCAAGAGACTTTCTTCTTGGAAACGAAGAGTCAGAATTCGGGGTCGACATTGGCAGAGGCCACGAAAAAGTAGCCATTGCTTGCTTAGAGTACCTCTGTAGTGAAGAGATGAAGCCTCCCAAGAACAGAAGACTCATCGGAACTCGAACACTCCAAACTTCTGTTTTCCGTGACTATGCTTGTAAGTTCGCATTCATGGCATTCGGAACGTTGAAACTTATTCACCCAGGTACTTCGTTTTCTGAACACGTTCTATCCGCCAGTTCTGAAGAGGATAACATTCTCATCATCCTGGACCGTTTCTTGAAAACAAACGTCCTGACATGGATTGAGCATATTGTACGAAAAGGCAGTCTGTACTACCTCACTCGCACTGCAAAGAACCTCAAAGGCTACCTTGAGAGACGAGCAAAGTACCTGTCACCGTTGGGCGCTGAGGTCCAAACTATTGAGGTGTGGGTCACAGATCTCATCAGACTTGTGGCAAAATTTGGAGCTACCATGATCAGTGACCCAACTTCGATCTACTTCTTGATCCCGCCACTTTGTCCAACGAACTCGGGAATCTACAGGCAATCAGCAAAATCACATGATGGATTGATCTTAGCTGGCCTCACGAACACTACATGGGAAGATTGCATCTCGTGTATTGACTTCGATGCAAGTAGAGCTACTGCACTGGCTTGCGGAGCAAACGTCTTCGCCATTGGTATGAGATCAGGGAGCATCACAATATACAATCAGACGACATTCCAAGTTGAGCGCATGTTTAAACATGAGGAGCCTGTCAAGATCTTGAGGTTCGACAATTCCTGCAGGCGCTTCATTTCGGCCGGCTGGAGGTCCATCAAATTATGGGATCGTGTAGAGGGGTGTATCTGGTCTCAGAGTCTAGTTTCACCTTGCATAGCAATCTCGTTTGATGCTAAGCACGTTGTAGGAGTCTCAAAGACTTCTCATGTTACCTACTGGGACCTCGCCACCGGAGAAATGAAAGGTGATCGCTTCTACAGGTATCGAGAGCCTGAGACCGGGGGTGATCACCCTCCTCTCCGGGCGCCATCAGCCGCAGCGTTCTCTCCGAATTTGGAAATACTTGCTCTAGGATATCGAAGCCAATATGTCTGTCTTTGGGATCTCAATAATCAGGACTTCATTGGCTGTTGCTCACGGCCAGCGAGAGACGGAGTCAGCGAGACATTTGGTTTATCCACTGGTACGGTTCTCTTCAATCCGAATCCTGATATAAATCTCCTCGCAGTTAGTTATCAGGATGGAGAGATTGCTATCTTTGATCCATGGTCGCAGGAGATGTATTGCTCTGTTGAGGCAAATGCATTGTCCATGGCGTCGACGCCTGATGGTCGGACCTTGGCGGCTGGTGACTCTTGCGGAACCGTACAGTAAGTACAATTATTTCCTAATCATCCTTCCATTTCTACCAATATGGCATGTCTATTATGGTTGCGTACTTTAGTTGCAAACCAGCAGGCCTCATTGAACGTGCTGGACTCAGGCTCGAAACGGGGTTCTAATACTAATTTTGCCCCAGGTTGTGGGATTTCGAGACACTGACTCTACTCTACCGTATCAAGTCGTACGACTTCGAGGTCAAAGCGCTTGCTTTCAGTGGAGATGGTTTGCAATTAGTCGACATCCGTGACTCTCGGTCAAAGATCTGGGAACCTGCCGTACTCGTACGCAAGACGATTGATGAAGACGTAAGCGTCAGCGATGCGATTGCGATGCCCGCAATCACGGTCGGACACGATTATTTCAACGAGATACTCAATACCACAGCCCTTACAGCTCATCCTACTCTGCCAGTAGTCTTTGCTGGCAAAAGTGATGGGTGTGTCGCTGTCTATGACTCGATAACCGGGAAAGAGAAGACGATCCTGTACTCGCATCCTAAGGATGTGTTCATCACGGCAATCACCTGCTGCAAGGACAACATTGTAGCGTCTGCAGATGCTGGTGGTACAGTTCAAGTCTGGCAGATTGAAAGGACAAGCATAGGCGCCTGGAGCACACAATCACAAGTCCTCGCCACTTCACTAAAGCAGTCTATCCGACAGCTCGAGCTATGTTCCGATGGCGCCTACCTTCTCATTTCCGCCGCGAGCTCAGCCGCCGTCTGGTCAACATGTACCGGTGATCTAATCGGCTCAAGTGATTTTGAACCCAGCGAGCGAACAGTCTGGAAATGGTTCTCAATTCCGACCCCCAAATCCGAACTCCTCCTTATCGTGGACAACAAAATTGAGCGCTACAGCTGGTCCGAGTTCCCCAATACGCTCGTCTCTCCCTCATTCACACTCTCTTACGACGAGAGCCTAAAATCGGATAAAATTGAGATCCAGAACGCTGTACTAGAAGCTAGGAGTCAACACCTCATCGTCGATTTCCGTAAACACTACGGCAACAAAGCAACTGCCAAACTCCTCGTGTTCGACTACTCCTCCTCGCCTCCTGCATCAGGTAGCATACAGCCCAATACACATTACTCAGCACTAGGAGAGAGAGTCAAGTATTTCATTGGCGTCGCAAATTTGCGGCTTGTGTTCATTGATCGGGATTCCTGGCTCTCGAGCGTGGATCTCGTTTCCTATGCTGGGAAGGAGTATATCCGGCATTTCTACGTCCCGCATGAAGTCGTGACTGGGAATACAGGTGTCATGGCAGTCTTGACTGCTATGGGGGATATTTCTTTTGCGAGGGAAGGGGATTTGGCGATTGTTAGGAACGGGATGAAGTTTCAACGCGCCGTGGAGATTGCTTAATGATACCCTTTGTATTTATCGCCTTTTCTCACTTCTGGTCCCTTATATATTGTCTTGTCATTTCTTTTGTCGGTCGATACATGTATCTTAAAACAGGAATGAGACATTACGGTACGCAATGGATGGGATGAGCAAACGTAGAGGCGTTATCTAGGTTGAGAAAAGTCCACGACTTTATGAAGGCATGGATGGGATTTGTGCCTCGAAATATCATTTCTCACATGTCAAAGCTCGAACTCTGGATGAGGAAACTACTTATATAGTTCAGTCTTCTCGCGTCCAATCTGATGTCACCAATGAACAAGACCCAGAACCAGATCCGATGTGTCTTGATTTTTTTGCTCTTATGAAAACTATTCACCACTTTCACTCCACTCCCACCTCTCTTTCCCATTTCTTAAACCAAGACCCTCTCGCCTTCCCTTTCCTCTCTTCTCTCTCCCCTCTCATTCCTCCACCCCATTCCCCACCCCCTGATTCCCCAAATGCTTCCGATGCCCAATACGGCACTCAGTATTCCCAACACGGTAAAAAACGCGCCGAATCCCAAGCGTTGGGTAAGGGGTTGCATGATGGCTACCCCACCCGCCGAGAGCGTGCAGCGGGCTATGTTGCCGGTTGCAGCGGCGGTGGACGGGCTTTGCGGATGGATGTCTACTAGTAGGGCGTTGAAGGTCTACGTTGGGCCTGGGTCAGTGGAGATGTGTTTGGGGGGGGGGGGGGGGGAGGGGTGGGGGGGGGGTGTGGGGGGGGGGCGGGGGGGGGGGGGGGGGGGGGGGGGGGGGGGGGGGGGGCGAGGGAAGGAGGAGGGACGTGCCATGACGATGAAGGATGCGAGGAAACCGAGGGCGAACTGGAGGATTAGGGGGAGTGCGACGTGCTGAGATCATTATGAGCCAAAGTTCCTTTGGTTGAATAAAGTAGGGGAAAGGGGACGGTACAGTTTTGCCCTTCAAAGCCCAACCATAGGCTATGAGACAAGCCGTATGTAAAAGGACGTAATAAATTTGGAATCTCGTTCTAGCCCGCTCGATGGGAAATGTTTTCAGATCATCACCAGTGATTTTATTTATCGTGATGCCGAGGGATTTTGCTGTGTGCTGGTAGTTTATATCCATTAGTTTACCTTCTCCATTTTATCAGCTTGTCTCAGTCACTTGAGGTGAATTGATGAGGGGAGGAGGAAAGTGATATACCGTTGATATAAGTCCCAATCGCGACTCCGGAACCAATGGCAAAATAACAGAGCCCGATGTCCGTGGCGTTGAAACCGTAGATCTCAGAGAGCAGCGCGGGGAGAGAGGCTTGAACTATGTAGTAGACCATGTAGAACACGGCACTGACCGAGAGGGTGAGGCTCGTGTCTTTTTGGAAGAGGAGGTGGATGGATTTCCAGGGGTTTGGGAGGACGCTCTTTAGCCTCTTTGCTAAAGGCAACGGGATCTTCTCTATTTCTGTTGCAACTTGAGCACAATTTTCTGTGTCATTTAGCGATTTTTGGGCTAGAGAGGGAGGGAGGTAGGAGATCCAGTTTCTACTCCAGCCTTTGGCGGGGATGCTGCCGTTACCGACGATGCGGCGGCAAGATTCTGGGAGGAAGAGAAGGATGGCGAGGAGGAAGATGGTGCCGAGGATGGTGAGGAACCAAAAGATCCAGCGCCAGCCTGCTTTATCCGCCAATGGGCCGCCAATTGCAGGGCCTATGACTGGGCCCAGGTTTGTTGCTGTGAGAAAATTGAGATTAGGCTTTGTTATATGTGTGTGTGTGAGAGGAATTATATTTCTGAAGTTACTCACCCAGCATAGCAGGTCCCAACATCCTTCCCCTTTCCGCCGGCGTCACAATATCCGCCACAACACCATATCCAATCGCCACGGTCGCACTTGCACCCATGCTCTGCAGCATCCTCAGCACCAACAACGCCACATACGTATCCTGGACGGCCAGCCCAATACTCGCTGCCACATAGATCCCAAACGTGATGATGTAAATGGGGCGCCGACCGAGTTTGTCAGAGAGTTCGCCGAAGAAGGCCGGTGACAATCCTTGGATGATGATGTAGGTGGTGATGGTGAGGTTGATGAGTTGCAGGCTTGTGTGCATATCGTGTTGGAGGAGCGGGATGCAGGGTAGGTACATGTTGGCGCTGAGTGGGGAAAACATCATTGCTAGCCCAATTATGAAGGTCACCCAGCGGCGTTGGGAGGCGTGGAAGACGGAGTACGGGACTTGAGAGGCGGTGTTTTTATCTGCACATGGTGCAGCCTTTTGCGTGACATCGTCGGGCTCTCTACTTGTTGGCGCTTCGTCTGGCATTCTCTTTTGTTGTGGATTGGGACGGAAGACTTGAGATGGCCCATTTAAATACTGAGATCGTTGAGCGTGCAGCAGGAACGAAAATATGGAAGTTGATGGGTGTTTTGGTCGAGATTCGGGGTGAAGCAAGTGAGGCAGAGTGCCGAGACGAGGCAGAACGACAAGGCTTACGGGGATCAAAGCCGATGGTTGCGGCGAAAAACTTCTGCAGCGACAAGGGCTCGCAATGAACAAGAACTCAGCATCAATCCTCCATGTAAAGCAGCTTTGTAACGAAAACGAGGTGAATGTCGTCCGAGATATTTCGCCGTGAACTTCCCTCCCGTAGAAGTCCTATATACCCACGGTTAAAAACGTTTAGAATCTATAGGAGATCACATCAACCAGAAGTGGGATGGCTGTGTAACCATCGGACCAGGACCTTTGCCTTAACCCCATTACTCTGCTATGTACAAAGAAACTATATTTATGAAGGATCAATTGTGGAAGCTGGAACCTTTTATTAGAGTGTGGAAAGGTACACCTTTTATGGCTACAGCTTAGATGGACTTTCCGTATCTTACGATAGAAGTAAAATGTAGGAACCAAAGGCTTAGTATTTCAGATCGACAAAATGCCTATAGCTCCGGTGTTGAATTGCAGTGATGTAGGCAAATACAGGAAGCAGGGCCTGGGCATTAAGATTGTTTGCGATAAGGGTTTTCGCAAGCTATAAGATAAATGAAGAAATTGAATCAAATGAACACGCGCGTTATCATATAATCCACCTAGTTTTATCTAATAAAGATATCGCATAAAGCCCAGTTCTTGTCCGCCCCTGCTTTTGCGTGAAGTATTGACATTTTGCCACGAACACATCCCACATCCACTTACTCTGTCGCTCCTACCAAAGTTCAGATAAGAGGTAGGCTGAGACAAATCGTAGGTCCATTTTGGATGAGACTCCACACAGCACGGTTTGTGAGCGCATCTCTCACATTATTACGCACGTACTAGCTCACAGCATAATTTAGGAAGCTCTAGGCGGACGTATCTACTCTTCTTTTCGTGCCAAATTTTTACAGATCAAGCGATGCAGATCCCGTCCCTTAGGAGACTTGTAATTTGTTCTTATAGATCAATTCACATCACAATTAGAGACGAATCGGGCGCCACTATACACAGCCCTTTATTTGCCGATACTGGCTCAGCATAGCCCCTTTCACCAGAACAACTTCCTGCGTAGCCTAACTCGCCCTTTATTAAGTAATAACACGAAGTAAGCACTATAAAGGAGACCTCTCCTTTGACCAAATTATCGTCAGGCTTGAGGGAGTCGGGCTAAGCGCCGGCATAATCTAGTGCCTTAATCTGCCTTAAGCCTACCTCTTGCGGAAGCTAGCCAGCTTGGAGGGATCCACTAAGCTAGTAAGATCCACACGGCTACGTTGGTGAGTAGCATTTGCTAGTAGTATAGGTAGGGGGTTGAGAGGGTCCGTCTCTATAAGGATCTGAAAGTTTCATGTAAAGAAGATAAGGCAAAGTCACCTCGGCAGTTAAGTTACATTAATCGAATAAGCTTATAATAGTGAGAATACCTGCTAACTAAAGTTAATTTATACAGCTGATAGTACATCGAGGAGGCAATTATACCAAGGCTGAGGTTTCCCTCTATAGAATACAAAGAGAGGGTGGAGGTAAGCGTAGACAGAGCCTTACCCTTTAGGATATTCTAAACTCTTACATGAATGAGACCGGCTATAGAAATCATACCGGCAACCCTTTCGCCAGTGAGCTGTGCCGCTGGTGTGGTTTTACCTTGCTCTCTCAATACCATTAGGCCTTGGTGTGACCCCTTCTGGACGCGGTATTGCCGTTGCATGAATCTCCACCTCTGTTTGAACCTGACCCAGTTGATGCTGCACTCTTGCTAGCCGCTTTTGCAACCAAATACTGAATCAGATTTAGCTGAGTGCGAGTGTGAGTCCCCGTGGCCCGGGCAAACCTACGCTCAGGGTTTATGGAAACTTTCACCTACTGAACAATCTTCAACCTCGGCGTAGAGTGCCACGGACGTTGAAAGGCTTCACATTCCTGAGAAATAGAGGAGTTGGCATCCTTCTTATCGCAAGCGCATGTATGGATCCCACCCTCGGCATTCCTAGCTTGTTTAGGAAGCATTTGGTCACAAATGTTAACTCAAACCGAAGAGGACCTAGAGTTACAGTGACAGCAAAACATCTCTTGACAACAAATGAATACGAAACGTTGTCTTAAATTTAATCAAAACCTACTAGTAGCCACGAAAAGCATAATTTAGCCCAAGAGGGGCCACAGAAGTATTTGACTGGCGTCTCTCCCATGTCTAGAGATTCCGTGACAGTTTTATATCTTAGGAAAGAAACAATAAAGATAAGAAAGAGAATTTTATTTCTCAGGGACAGAACTTCTGTCATGGAACTCATTTTAAAATAATTCAGAAAACAATGAAAGTGGGTAGGAGCGAGTCAAAGCAATTCGGGAGGATGTATAAACCCCAATCCAACTTTGACTCCCTTCCATCCATACTTCAAACCTCGCTCATTCAAAGAGAGCACGCAGCGTCGCGCCGTGCGGCCTTAAATGACAATTTATTGAAAAAGGGTTGCCCCCATACTTAGGGGAGCAATATAAAACTCCAAGATGTCTAGAATTTACACTATGGAAAGAGCGGGACAAGAGAATCGTGGATTTGACAACAACCCCCGCTCAACCACAATCTTCATCTTGACGAAAGCACCCCCCACTCCCGGAAGACTCTGCTCACCCTCTGAACATTGAAGTGAGTTTATGATCATTAACAGCCGTCTCTTACCGCAGGGATATATTCGTCGACGAATCGCTTTGCGCAATCACCACGCTTCCCATAGAGTTGGATGGTCGCCCTCCTTTCAAGCTTAGCATGACCTTGAAGGGATTTCCTGGGTCTTATATACCTACGTCAAGTACACAGCAATTAAATCAATATCACAACCTTTTGCTTCCAACCCCCCC